>Ga0206101_1000006_pt1 | contig 253641 bp, 154 predicted proteins | sample 1B0metagenome_FD_148613 | JGI IMG/M metagenome (GOLD analysis project Ga0206101, IMG submission 148613) | Enriched microbial communities from leaf-cutter ant dump, University of Wisconsin, Madison, United States - 1B0 | ecosystem: Environmental > Terrestrial > Nest > Insects nest > Nest dump... | reverse complement strand
GGAGCGGCAGCGGGCCATTGTGGAGCTTGTTGTGGCCGAACATTTTCGTAGCCGCCACTTCGATGTACTCATACGCGCCAAGCACCTGCACGCTGTCCTCCCCCCCGGACTCCGGCAACCCTCCACGACCGCTCTGCTGCGCCACCGCACTGGTTGCGAACAGCGCAACCAGTGCGAGGATGAATACGAGCTTCATGGAAACAACCCCTGCGCAATTACGGTGTACGGGACGTCCGGCGTGATCCGATCCGGCATGGCCCCCGCGATGGTTATTCAAGGACATTTTCATGGAAATCATACAACTACAGTGATCGGCAAATCCGGTCATACCGGATCAATTCAGCGTACAGACACGCCCCGCATCCGCTACGCCCCCTACGATCAGCGCATGCGAATGATTGCTGTTGCATACCTGCGCGAGATATGCATGCATCCGGCGCCGGATGTCCGGATCATTCAGATACGGCCTCCGGTATTTTGTCGAGAAAACTATATGCACGAGAACGTCTGCCAGTGAATACGCCATGATATCGCTCCGGCCTATTCGCTGCCGGGTCTGCCGAGCTCTCGTTGAAGGTCCTCCTCGTTGAGGCCCAGCGATCGCATCAGCGCCGAACGTTGCTCCCGCAGCCGCCGGATCTCCGCCGCCGCCTCGGCATCGGCGTTTTCCGCCCCCTCCTCCATGCCGTTCCGCTCCAGTTCGTTCAGGCGCTCGTCGATGTTCCGGATCTCCTTCAACCACCTGAACCGTTCCAACTCCTTCGGCAGGTGGTCCGGAAGATCGGCGCTGTCGGCCCCCCGGAGAACCGGCAGATCGTCGATGTCCGGCAGCCCGTTCCGGCCGCCGAGGACATCAATCTTCCGTTTGTCGGGGGCGATCTCCACATCGAGAAGATCGAAGCGGCCGTTGAGAGGAGATGGCGGCGGCTGTTCCACCGATCGCGTGCGCCGTGCGGTGCCCGACGTTCCAGCCATACCCTGCGGCATCGACTGCGATGCGATGTCCGAGGTGCGAAGAATCGACGGCATGTGCGCGTGGCTCTCCGCAACCGTCCTGAACCCGCGACCTGTCTCGACGATCGAGCGCACAACCCGTCCCTCGGCGTTGTACTGGGGATAGATGCCGAAGTGATCGTCGTCGAACATCGCCAGGGGACGCAATGTCACGCTGTCATAGACATGGCACTGCATCGCCGCATCATAGGGCTGGACTCTGATATCATCGAACATCGCGGTATCCGACCCGGGATCGCCGCTCACCACCACCTCGAAGTCCGTCCCGGCCTGCTCGGTGATGCCTTCGACGACGACCTCGTACAGCGTCCACTCGCCGCTCCTGGCGATCCTGTGCTGCGGCGCAAGCCCCGTCAGATAATCATTGCCGCCGCTGGCGGAGACGCCCACGGAGAGGAAGCCGACGCCATCCGACGGAAGTTCATCCCTGGATGTCGCCATCCAGAATCTGACGAGCACCCCCATATCCCTCGCCTGTTCGGTCAGCTTGAACTCCAGTCCCGTGGACAGCGTCCCGTCGTGATTCACCACCACCGACTGCCGTCCGGAATGCGCGGTCCCCCTGACAAGACCGGAACCGGCGTAGCGTTCAAAGTCCTGGAAGCCCACGGACTCGTACTCCGCGTTGGAAGCGACGAGGATCGGCAGGCGATCGCCGTAGCCGAGCTTCACCGCCGAATAGAGGCCGAGAGGGTCCTGCGATTCCAGAACATCACCATGCGGCGAGTGGCGGGTGACACGATCGGAGCGGAGCCAGAACAGGGTATCGTTGAACTCCGGGGTCTGCCAGTCGAAGAGCGTAAAACTGTCGAACGTGCCGGAGTTGTAGCTGCGTTCGGACGAATAATGCTGGCTGCCCCCGGCCACCGCCGTGCGATACGTATAGCCGGTCCGGGCATTCCAGCGCCCGGCCACGCCGCTTTCAAATCGATTCGCATCGTCGGGTATCGCGGGATAATCGGCGGGATCGTAGAGCATGGTATCGCTGAGCACGACCGCGCCGGCGGCTATCACCCCCTCCATGCTGCGCGTCCTCGGGATGACCTCGTCGGGACAGAACCGCAGACACCCGACCGGCTGCACCGGCAGATCGTCCGTCCCCGGCCGGTACACCAGCCGACTGTATTCATCGATCTCGAAGCCGCCGAGACGGCTGCCGATCGTGAACGTGTCGATACATATGGGCGAGGAATGGCCGAACGAAAGCACCGCGAGCTCAGGCCCGACCGCCAGATGGAGCGTATCCGACAGCGGAAGACAGGTATCGACCCCGTTAAACGTCTGGATGAACTTCAGCCCCATCGACTGGATCTGCGAGGGAAGAACGGCTCCCCCGAAGTTGTGGAGCCGGAAATTCAGCGAATCGGCGAAGGCTTTTCTCGCAAACGCATCCTGCGGAAGATCGCGCGTGATATTGGCGGCGGACTCGGGCAATCCCTGCCGCTCCCCATAGGTGATGATGGTTCCGACCGGAGTCCCCGTCTGATTCGCCCGTCCCGACGAAAGGACCTCCACCCGCACCGGCCCGGTGTAGGAATCATGCGCCGCATAGAGGCTCTCGGAGACCGGGATCAGCGAGACCACATCCCCGTCGATCCCATCGACGTGATAAAAACCGGCGGAGGTTTCCGGAGAGCTTTCCCGGGTCAGGTGCAGCAGATCCCCCTCGCTCAGAAGACCGAGCGCGTGCTGCTTCGCGAGAAAGACCGGCGAGGAGGAGATGGTCAGCGAGGCCCTCCCTCCGGAGAGCACCGTCTTGTCGATTGCGATCCCCTGCTCCGACGAGAGCATGATCCGCTCATTCAGCGCCTTCTGCCCCATGCGGTCATGTTCCGTATGGGCGAGGAACTGATAGCTGTGATACATGCCCACATGGCCATCGGGAGAATTCTGCAGCGTCAGATGATCGAACCCGTCAACCGTACGGCTGATGACCGGCCTTCCCGTCACCGAATCGAACACACGATGTTCGGTGTAGTGATACATGCCATCGCCATAGGTAAGCACCCCCCTGACGATCGCCGGGTAGCGGATCACCTTGGAGATGGACTGCATGTTCAGCAGGGTCTTCTGGTCGCGCCCCCATGCGCTTATGCTGAACGAGGGAACGGGGGGCCATGCAGAGGGGAAGGAAATGTCGCCGTGCGCGCCCACGTCGATCGTATGCTCATCGAGCGTTCTGCTTTCGATGGCGACATCCATCTCCTTGCCGATGGTGCCGAGCGTCATATGATCGCCGATGCGCTTGTTGATCCTGATCTTCTCCCCCGGCTCGGCGTAGACGTACTCCTGAAGCGCGCTCAGGGCCCAGCTTCCCTTCTCCTCGTAGACGCCGCCGTAGGAGGCCGACCGCTTCAGCCTGCCATGCATGGAATTGAGGATGAAGCGATATCCCTGCGTCAGATCGAGGCGATCCTTGTTATGGTGGTATCCCAGGGCGAGCCATCTGGTGACCGATCCCGGTCCCAGAAGTCCCCAGAGCGGGGATTCCTCCTCCTCCCCCACCTGGATGCCCGTGTATGCGACGGAATTGCCGATGCCATCCATATAGCGCAGGAAGGGATATTCCCTGGCCGTAAGAAATTCCGTGACGGAAAATCCGGGATTGGTGGCGCCGTTATGGATGTTCTTCACAACCACGCGGCGGTATCCCACGGAGGGACCGGGGAGGAGCGATTCGCCGAGCGGCCCCTCGTACTGCACGCGATCCGGCCCGGCGATGATCTTCTTCCGAACGTCCTCCTTCCCGGCGGGGAACACCGGCCGCACAAGCGCATTCTCCTCGCGCATGAGCGCCGGCTCGTTCACCGCGACGCCGCTGCTGATGTACTCCCTCCGCTCCTCGTCGTAGACCGAGTAGTCGTATTCGGTACCGTAGAGCACCGATCCGTTCAGAGAGTCCCGCGCGTACGTCAGAAGGCGCTTCACCCGGGCTCCTCCCCCCATCTTGGCGTGATACGCCGGAAGCCGTATGTAGGAATGTTCAAATTCGATGGCGTTGCAATGGTGCTCCGGATGGAACACCGCCTCCGAGAACTTCGACTTCAACGCCCAGATCATCTCCGGGCCATCATCGGTGAACCGGATCGGATCGCCATCCCGGAGTTTTCCCCGCTTCGACGTCTTCACATATTCCTGGCAGACCCTCTTCGGAACATCCGGCATCCGGTCCTCCGTCCCTTCGGATTTCAGCCGGAGCGAAATCCCGTACGTCATATCCGATCCGACAAGGACGCTGTCCACCGTGATGGCATCGACCTTCGCATGCCCGTTGATGTAGCCGCTCGTATTTCCCGGCGCGTCGAAATCCGCCTCCGTTCCGACGAGGGCATAGAGAAACTTGAAATAGGCCCGCTCGTCCTCCCTCCCGTACTGCCGCTGCAGCAGCGAGGCATACCGCATGACGTCGAGGCGGCTGGTGTCGGCGATGCCAAGATCGGCGAGATTGATCCAGTAGCGGTTGTCATCGCCGTCCGTGGTCTGCATTTCGCCGAGGGAGGCGCGGAGGGATGTCATCACCTGCGCCGGGCGATTCTGCACATAGGCATAATCACGCGGTTCATACTGCACAAGAATCTCCCCCTGCGACGGCGTCCTGATGACCTTGAGATGCCAGGCGGCGGGATCGAACGGCCCGGGAGTCTGCGAGAGCCAGGTCCGCCCGTTCGCCCTGCGCCCGGCGCCATCGGGCTGGTTCGCTCCCCAGGGATCGAGGCCCAGACGGTCGTAGTCCGGATTTTCGAGCTCGGCCGGTCCGAGCGAATCGGCGAACGACGTGATCTCCGGATAGAAATTCCTGATGTTCGCGGGAAAATCGGCCGACCGCCTGTACTCGTAGTTGAAGATATATGGGCTGATACGCGCGCTGTAGATCCGCTGGTGCTGCATCCAGACCCTGCGCAGGGCGAGCATGCCGTTCCTCGTCGTGGAATCGGGATGGGGCGTGGCGGAGTTGGGCATGTTTTTCCGGAGCGAGTAATCATACTCCAGATGCACGGTCGTAAGAAGACTGTCGGGCTCTCCGTTCGCATCCTTCGTATACAGCTCGATGCGCTCCAGATACCTGGACATGTTCTCGCGCAGCCTGTACCCCTCCTCCCCCTGCGGTATCCACCCGGCATCGCTCGCAGCGGAATCGCCGGCGGCGGTCGCCTCATAGTCGAGCCCCTCGTCCTTCGCATACATGTAGGGCGCCTGGTATGCATCCATCCTCTCGCGCCCCGATCCCTGGATATGATGGCTCCCGAACGTCCTGTCGGTCCTGTTGTTCACGAAGATGGCGATGTGGGTCTTGGTCTCTATCGACTCCACATAGTACATCTCGTGCTCGCCCGCGCTGTAGGCGCCCGCATCGTCGGTCTTGTCGGACAGATCCCGGCGATCGTAATACAGGCCGGTATAGGGCGATCTCCAGTGGAACCACTGCTCCCTGCTCCCGGCCGGGTTCTTGCTGACCGAGCCGGCCGTGCGCTCGTAGTTGAACTTCACATAGCCGCCGAGATCGTCGGGCGTGGGGCCGTCGAAACGGAGATCGACGTAGTCGGGTGATGTGATCAGCGTCAGCAGATAGGAGGAGGCATAGGGGCGCGAACGTTCGGTTCCCTGGACCTCCGCAGCCGATCCGGCCGTGATCGGCGCGAAGGCGATCGACCGATCCCTGATGCTGCCGGGATCGGTTTCAGCCAGCGGGGCAAGGCCAAGGGCAAGCTCCTGCTCGTTTCTTGCATAGACCGGCAGACCGTAGATGTAGCGGCCTCCCCCTTCGCCGGTGATGCAGATCTCTCCGATCTGATCCTCGATGAATTCCTCGTCCCGCTCCATCCACGGCAGTCCCAGAAGCGATTGATCCTTGCCGTAGGCGCGGTAGGGAACGCCCTTGTCGGTGATCTTGAGAAGATCCCGGTTCAGGTTGAAGCCGATGTGGGTGCCGCGGCCGACGTTGCGCCCCTCATTGACGACCGGGAGGATGTCGGAGGGGACTTCCGCTATATCATCGTTCTGCGCCGCGGCCACCGCATTATCGGAGGAGGCCCTGATGACATTTCCCTGGGGATCGCCGAAGAAGCGGAAGAATGCGGTGCGGGAATCGGAGAAATCCTCGAAGGTATATTCATTGTTCTCCCCATCATCGTTCCACCTGCCGATCTTCATCGAATTTCGTCCGAATCCCTGCATGAACCCGAAGCCCCAGCGCAGTCCGAGGGTGAGCTCCGGTTCGGCATCGGTGACATCGACCTGGTTGTGGACATAGTTCGGATGAAAGATTCCCGTGCGGCGGCTGACCAGCCGGAAGACGCCGCCGCCGCCGTCGCCGGTGACGAGGAAATCATCCGTGCCCGCAAACGGGATCGGCAGAAATGCGTGATCCCGCTTGTACTCCCCATCCCTTTCCGCCATATAATCGAGAAGATCGCTTTCGCCGGCCATGTAGGAGTACATCGAACCGAAGGCATCGAGCGACTGCACCGGCTCCGTCTCCTGCCATGTGTAGGTGCCCGCAATTCCCAGATCGGGCCCTATGACGATAAAGGGATTGGTGGTTATGGTCATGCCGGCGCTGTAGATGGCGTACCGCCCGTGATAGGACGGGACCCGCATCGCCTGGGGGAGATCGGGCTTGAACGTGAACGCCTGGCTGAGAGCGTATGCGCCTACCTTGGACATGCCTCCCAGGCCGGCGGCGGTCAGCTTACGAAGGGTGCCATCCTGCGGAAGGCTGATGCCGGCCACATCCATCCCCCACTTGATCCCCCTGAGCACCAGGGACGGACTGACCTTCGTGGTGAACGTCTCGTTGCCGACATCATCCACCTTGTAGTTCACGCTGCCGATTCCCGTGGCGGAGAGCGAGAAATCGTCGAAGAACGCATACCCCTTGTTGTTGTTGTAGCGTATCGTCCTGCTGGCCGCGATTTTACCCGACGACAGGCCCGGCAGATCGAGACTTGCCAGCTCCAGCCCCCCCTTGAGCGCCGCCGTCACCGTCCAGTTCCGCCGCTGCTTGTTCCAGAGTTTGACCGTTCCCTTCCAGTCGTCGGGGTATCCCTTCGTTCCCCTGACGATGGCCCCCGGATTCAGCGACCAGCCATATCCCACCCACGAGGCTCCGGCCTCGGGGGATATGTCGCTGTTGTAGCCGAGCGAAATGGTGTAGTCGCTGCCGTGCGGTCCGGGAACGGTCAGAAGCGGCAGCGAAAATGAAAAGGCCCCGGTGAATGTATTGACGTCGGCGCCGGCGCCCGATGCTCCGGGCGACAGATGGTCGATCTGAACGTTACCGCCGGTCTGGGCGGCGGCGATGCCATGCACCGCCAGCCCCGTTACAACCGCCAGAGCGATGAAATACGGACAACGAAGATGGAACATGTCTCTGGAATTGAAAATCTGGTGAAATAACTCCTATTCCTGCCGGATGATCTTGCCGACGATCTCACGGCCGGCGCCGGATACCCTGAACAGATAGACTCCCTGCGCGACCTTCTCGCCGGAGCGGTTCATGCCGTCCCAGATGAACTGGTGGCTCCCCGCATCGAAGACGCCATCGGCGATGGTCCGTACATGATTCCCGTCCGCCGTGTGGATATCGACCTTGAATCTCGTCTTCACGGACACACGCACATCGATGGCCACCCTGGCCGAGAACGGATTGGGCGAAGCCTTCGCCGCCATATCCATATCCGCCGCGCTTCCCCCCGGACGCCCCGATGCAAGCCTGTTGATCCGGTTGATGCGTATATCATGGAAAACCTCACTGCCACGGCCTCCCGCCCAGTCCACCACCACGGAATCCACCGTTGATCGGGAACCCGTCCCGAAATGCAGCCTCTCCGGCTCCTGCATTCCCTTCCCATGTCCGCCGGGAACCTCAAGCGAATACCGCTCGTCTCCCGCATGAACCGTCACCCTGCTCCCAGGCCCCGTCCTGACGCCATCGAGATCATATAATTCTATTGCGACGAAATTATTCCGCTGCTGCTTTCCGGTATTTCTGAACAATCTGATGGTGTTCCCGGAAAATGTGCAGAAATCCATCGCGCCGTCATTATCGTAGTCGCTCCAGGCAAGATCGGGCCCGAGCGATATCCCCCACAGCCCCGACTCGAAGGTGGCATTCCGGAATTCGCCGGTGGAGGTCTGCATGTACAGGCGCGCCGGCGTGCACGCACACGACGAGGTCACGATGAGATCCTGCAATCCATCGTTATCCACGTCAGCCCATCCCCCCCCCGATTGATGATCCAGCGGTGATGCGAGCCCGGCAGACCGGCCGCGCAGGCGTATCCCTCCGCGTTCGCTCTCCTGAATGGCAAGAATTCCGGTTCCCCCTTCATGCGCGACGGGACCGGCCCCTCTCCGCCGCCTGTCGCGCGGCAGAAGCAACTCCGGAATCCCATCCCCATTTATGTCCCGCCAGTTGCACCCGGCATCGGCCGCGCTTCCTGGCGGATCATCGAACCCGAGTGCGCGCGGATGCAGAACGCCCGTTCCATCATTCATCAGAACGTGGCTTGCCGAATCGCCCGCGATGGCGAGAAAGAGATCCGCATGGGAATCCCCGTCAAGATCGGCGAACTGCGCCCCCATGTCCCGAACGTCGGTGTCGGGAAATGCTTCCGATAACGATGAATCCGGCACAAATCCCTCCCCGCCGGCATTCCGGTACAGCAGGTGGGCGCGCCCGCCCGATCCCTTTCCGGCGATCTGGCCGATATACAGATCCATAAGGCCGTCGCCATCCAGATCGGTGACGGAAAAGCACCGGGGCTCCGAAACACCGGGAAGATCGATCGCCACGCTGCCGAACCCTCCATGCCCGTCATTGCGCAACAGCGATGCGCAGATGTCTCCGCCGCATTGCCCCCCCCTGCCGATGGCGATAATATCGAGGGCACCGTCCCTGTCCTGATCGAGCATGCAATGGAAGATGGCCCCTTCGATTTCCGGCAGCGTGGCAGTCACGTTGTCAAAGGTGCCATCGCCACGGTTCATGAAGAGATTGCCCCCTGCCAGAAGATCGAGGAAGCCATTATTGTCGATGTCTCCCCATGATATCATGCGGTTGCTGGTGGATTCGGCCATGATTCCCGCCTCGGCGCCGATCTCGGTAAATCTGATATTATCCGGCTGTTTCCCGGCCTCGACCGCGACGCCGATCAGATATGCATACCTCCCCCAGCGCCAGGCCCCCGACGTGGTGCACAGCAACTGATCGGCATAGCCATCCTGGCTTCCGATACAGCGCAACGGCCGCGGCCTGCTGTCGGAGAGCAGCACCGTCCCCGGCGAGAGCCGATCGACACCGACGAACATCTGCTCGCTTTCCACGGCGACGGGCTCCGACAGCCTGACCGATATCGATTCGACCCCCGCACGCCTTTTTCGGACGATTACAGGCGCCATCACGTCGTCGCCATAGAAGGGAGCCCCCGCCCCTCCTTCGCCGGCGAACAGCCTGATCCGCGCCGAACCATCGGCCGGACCGCTCAGCGTCACCGTGATCTCCCTGACCCGGACAGGCGCCTGCAGGCCGAATCTGGCGGCCTGTATGGCGATATCCCGATCATCATAATAGATCGCCCGGGAACGACGGTCGAATGTGGACAGCACTTCGCTGTCCTGCGCAAAAAGGGCATGCGCTGCCATAAACAGCAGCATCGTACATGCGTACTTCATGGTGCATGAAATAAGAGAAGGGGGGAAATTCCCAACCCGCCGGAGAGTAGTGGTCTGAATTCCCTGAATTTACTATGCCGGACAGAACGAAACACGGAACGCGATGGATACACCGGGCAGGCCTGGCCAGCCATTCGGAAGAATGCCCTGCGGCCTCGCCTGTACCGGTGTCATTGTCCGGTCACTATCAGCGGTCGCAATTATAATGAATACCGGAAGCTCCGTCAAGACTTTTGTAGATGCCAGTGCAATATTTTTTTCGCGGGGCATGTTCCGGCCCGGGCGGCGGCCGGATCTGCCGGTTCCAGCAGCGGGCAGAATTATCGAATTTCCGCGAATTTCGGCATTATTGATTATCATGTGTGGTGCGCATGCAGCAATATCACCGGGTGCGCCCGATCCGCCGGTCATGCTGCATTCGCAGCCCCCATCCGCACAATTGTATGCGAAAATCATATCGGACTACCCCCGGCAGACGCCTGACGCTTCATTCCAGATTTTTCCGGAATCTCAGAAAGCTTGCGGCGAATATCACGACGCCGCAGGCAAGGAGCGCAAGGAGGCTCGGCCACAGCTCCTCCAGCCCCACCCCCTTCAGAAATATGCCGCGGACGATCACCAGATAGTAGCGGAGAGGAACCACATAGGTGAGCGGCTGTATCCAGGTCGGCATGCTCTCGATGGGAAAGGAGAACCCCGAAAGAAAGAGAAACGGCGGCAGCACGAAGAAAGCCGTGGTGAAACTGGCCTGCTGCTGCGTGCGGGAAATCGTGGAGATGAACAGGCCGAGCCCCAGCACCGTGACGAGAAAGACGAGCGTGAGCAGCAGGAAGAGAAGGATATTTCCGCGCATCGTGACGCCGAAGACGAGCGCGGCGAGGATCAGCAGGTTCATCGTCGTGATCGCGGCCGTCAACGTGAACGGCGCCAGCTTGCCGATGATGATCTGGTACGGCTTGATCGGGCTGACCACAAGCTGTTCCAGCGTTCCCATTTCACGCTCCTTTACGATGGAGGTCGCGCTCGCTATCACCGTCGTCATCATCAGCAGCAGCCCCACAATTCCCGGAATGAAAAAGCGCAGGCTCTTCAAATCGGGATTGAACCACACACGTGTACGTACATCGATGCTTCCGATCGCCCCGGCGCGCTGCGGCAGCCGCCCCTGGACATCCAGCAGAATATCGCCGGCATATGCTGCCACGATCGTCGCCGCATATCCCGATGCGATGCTCGCCGTGGTTCCGTCTGCACCATCGATAAGCGCCTGCAGCAGCGCAGTGCGATGCGCAGGAATATCATCGCCGAACTTCGGCGGTATCACCAGCACCAGCTTCGCGTCGCCGTCGAGCAGCACCTCGTCGGCCTGGTTATACCGCTCCAGATAGCGCACGACGCGGAAATGCCCGGAGTTCGTAAAACTGGAGACAAGCTCGCGGCTGTGCGCACTCCTGTCGAAATCCAGCACAGCCATATCGACGCTGTTCACGTCCAGATTGGCGGCGAAGCCGAAAAGAATCAACTGCAGCAGCGGCGCGAAGAGCGTCAGTCCCCGCAACTGTGCCGACGAGCGTATCTCCAGGAACTGTTTTCTGATCAGAGCGGCAATCGCCTGCATGTTGATATCTCCCCACGTTCTTTCACACGGCTTTTTTCATACGGCGTATCGCGCCCGTCATCGTGATGAGCGCGAAGGCCATGATTGCGAGGAACGACATCCAGTAGGCGCCGAACGGCGCCCCTTTCAGCAGAACTCCGCGCAGCACCGTCAGCAGATAGCGGGCCGGCACGATGGTGGTAATTCCCCGCAGCACGACCGGCATATTTTCTATGGGAAAAATGAACCCCGAAAGGAGCTGCGTCGGCAGGACCGTCGTAAAAACAGCAATGAAAAATGCGCTCTCCTGCGTCGATGCTATCGTCGAGATGAGAAGCCCCATGCCGAGCCCGCCAATGATGAAGAAGAGGAGCGCCGCCGCCAGCAGCGGTATGCTGCCGCGAACCGGTATTCCGAAGAGAAGCCAGCCGGCGATGATGATGAATGCGGCCAGAATGCACGCGATTACGAAATATGGAAGCGTCTTGCCGATCATGAACTCCCGGCTGCTCACCGGCGACACCATGATCTGCTCGATCGTCCCGCGCTCCTTCTCGCGCACTATCGACAGCGCCGTCGAGATGACCGTCGAGATCATCATGACGTATCCCATAAGCCCCGGCACCAGATATTTTGCGCTCTTCAGCTCGGGGTTGAACCAGATCCTCGGCCGATAGTCGATCGGCGCATATGCCCCCCCTCCGCTCCGTTCCAGCGCGCGCAGCCTGATGCGATTGGAATAATCGCGCGTGAAAATCTCCACATATCCTGCGGCAGTGGCGGCGACGTTGGAATTTCCTCCATTGACGATCGCCTGGACGTCGGCGCTGCGCCCGGCATTGACCTCGTCGGACAATCCTGCAGGAATCACCAGAACAATATCGGCCGATCCATCGTCGATGCGACTCAGCGCCTCCCGGGTATCGCCCGCATATCCGGCCAGGTCGAAGTACTCGCCATGAAGCAGCGATTGAACGTAGCGCGACGATTCCGCAGAACGATCGAGATCCACCACGACAAGCTGAATATGCGCGACGTCCAAGCTGAGCGCGAATCCAAACAGCAGCAGTGTGAATATCGGCACGAACGCCAGAAGGCCGAGCGACCGCTTGTCGCGCCATATCTGCAGGAGCTCTTTTCGTGCGATGGCGAATATCCGGATCATGGCTGTCTGTTCTCCTCCTCGATCAGGTGGATGAAGATATCCTCCAGCGATGGCTCGATTCTCTCCACACGTCCGACCTCGATATCATGCGACGCCAGGATATTCCTGATGTTCCGGCCGGCCTGCTCAACATCGGAAACGCTGGCGTGAATGGCCGTACCGAAAATCGATGTCTCCCCGATCCACCCCTTCTCCTCCCCCAGAATCGACAGCGCCTCGGTCGGACGCGAGGCGTCGATCTCCACGATGGCGCGCTTCATGTATTTCGTCTTCAGCTCCTTCGGCGAGCCAAGCGCTATCAGCTTCCCGAAATAGATGAAGCCGATACAGCCACAGTGCTCGGCCTCATCGAGGAAGTGCGTGGTGACGAACACCGTTATTCCCTCCTCCGAAAGTCTGTAGATCAGATCCCAGAACTTCCTTCTGCTGACCGGATCAACTCCTCCCGTCGGTTCATCGAGGAAGACCACATCCGGGCTATGAAGGATGGACGCGGCGAGCGCAAGCCGCTGGCGCAGCCCCCCCGGAAGTTCCTTCGTCTTCCTCCGTTCGAGTCCCCGGAGCCCGGCAACATCGCTGACGAATGATTTACGCCGCGCGATTTCATGGCGCGGGATCTGATAAATCCCGGCGAAGAAATCGAGGTTCTGCTCGACCGTGAGATCCTCATACAGCGAGAATTTCTGCGACATGTAGCCGATGCGCCGCTTGACGTCGTCGGGATGCCGCGCAACGTCGTATCCGGCCACGGATGCGGTTCCGGAGGTTGGATCGAGCAGGCCGCAGAGCATGCGTATGACCGTAGATTTTCCGGACCCGTTCGGCCCCAGAAATCCGAATATTTCTCCCGCCCGCACGGTGAAGCTTACATCATCCACCGCCGTGAAATTCCCGAATCGCTTCGTGAGGCTGTGAACTTCGATGGAGCGATCGCCGTTCATGTCGCCTCCGCCGGTTCATCGCGCTGCTGCATCAGGCTGATGAAGACATTTTCCAGCGTCGGCGCCCTCGGCCGGATGTCGCCGATGGTGATGCCGCTTTCGCCGAGGGCGGTCCGGATACGTTCAATGGCCTCTTCGGCGCTTCCGGAACGATAAACGAAGTCGAGCCGCTCGCCGAAGATCTGCACATCTTCAAAGAACGTCCGTATCCGGTCATTTTCGCGGGCAGCTCTGAGCGCAGCCCTGACGGGATCGCACACCACCTCCACAACGCTCTGCCCCAGCATGCCGCGTATGGCCTTCGGCGTATCGCATGCCATCAGTTCGCCGCGGCTCATCAGCGCCACGCGCGTGCAGCGCTCCGCCTCATCCAGATAGGGAGTGGTCAGAAGAATCGTGGTGCCCTCGCTCATCAGTTCGGCGAGAAGCTTCCAGAAATCACGGCGTGTGACGGGATCGACGCCGGTGGTAGGCTCGTCGAGGAAGATGATATCGGGTGTGTGGATAAGGGTGCAGGCCAGCGCGAGCTTCTGCTTCATCCCGCCGGAAAGCTTGTCGGCCAGGCGATCTCTGAACTGCGCCAGGCGTGTGAATTCGAGCAGTTGTTCGCGCCGTTTCCGAAAATCGTTTACGCCGTGGATACGCGCAAAGAATTCGATATTCTCGTCGATGGAAAGATCGCCATAGAGAGAAAATCTCTGCGAGAGATAACCGATATGCCGTTTGATCCCCTCCGATTCGGTGCGAACGCTCAGTCCCAGCAGATGGGCATCTCCGGCATCGGGACGGAGAATACCGCACAGCATGCGGATGGACGTGGTTTTTCCGGCGCCATCCGGCCCGACCAGCGCGAACATCTCGCCGCGCATAACATCGAATGTAATGCCCGCGACAGCCCTGATCGTGCCGAAGGATTTTTCAAGCCCGTTGACGATGATCGCCCTGCTCATGATTGTTCGCTCCCATCGTCAGTGAGTGGCCGAATCTTCCGCCTCGGCGAGATGCGCATCTGCAACCAGCCCGGCCTTGAGATCACCATCGGGATTCGGCACCTCGATACGGACCTCGAAGACGAGCTTCACGCGGTCCTCCTTCGTCTGCACATTCTTCGGCGTAAATTCCGCTGTCGGCGAGATATATGTGACGGTTCCCCGATACCGCCGGTCGGGATAGGTATCGATGGTCAGCTCCGCAGACTGGCCGAGTTTCACTCTGCCAAGCTCGTCCTCCGCCACATAGATCCGGAGCTTCACCGGATCGGTTTCGGAGACCGTGAGCACGCCCGTACCGATATTCACGAATTCGCCGGCCTCCAGCGCCCTGCTCGTCACCACACCGCCGACGGGAGCCAGAACGACGCAGTCGGCGATTTTCTTGTCGATCGCCTCAAGCTGCGCCCTGGCCTGCGCAACCCGCGCATCGGACGCCTCGATTTCCTCATGGCGCGACCCCCGGGATATTTTCTGATAATTCAGACGGGCGGCGTTGTATTGTCTGAGCGCAATGTCGTAGCGTGTCTTCGCATCATCATACGTCTTCTGCGAAACGGCGCCGACGGCTACCAGCTCCTCGAACCGACGGACATCCGCGCGCGCACTTTCCATAGTGAGTTCGGCCTGGTGGACCGCCTCGTTCGACTGTCCGACATCCTCGGGGCGCGCTCCATTCCTGATGGCGCTGGCCTGGGCGCGCGCCACATCGAGAGCCGCGGCCATCTGTTCGCGCTGCAGCCGCAGATCCGCATCATCGATCACGAAGAGCGTATCCCCTGCACGCACCCTGTCCCCTTCACGCACGTTCAGGCGCTCTATTTTCCCGGCAGTCTGGGCGCTGATCGTGACATCGGTCGTCTCCACCATGCCGGAGGCATCGACTCCCGCCGACTGCTCCTCACCGCATGCTCCAAGCATCATGGCTGTGAGCAGGAGCACGCATCCGAACATCCTCGCACGCATTGACAGCATGTTCATGTAGTTCGTCCGATGAAGTTTCTATCAATAAATACGTTATGAACCGGCGCGCCGGCCGGATGTATCGCGCGCGCGTGCGCCATCCTGGAACCTGGCGCGGGCATCATCCGAAAGCACACCTTCCAGCATGACCGTAATGAACGTATCGAATGCCTTTCCGGCAGACATCGGCAGATGAGCAAGGACCGACGGATTGAAAATCCCCTGCACGATCGCCAGGAACATCATCACGAACAGATGCGGGTCCACATGTTCCCGCAACATCCCGCTGGCCCCCCCCTGCCGGAATAATTCCTGGAACAGCGTGAGAATCCTGTCCCGCCGGAATTCCTCGATTTCCCGCCAGAGTTCCGGCGCCTTTTTCTGCATGTCCTCGAAGAACGGCCGCTGCACACGCGCCAGCTTCCGCGCCAGCACGTCCATCACCGACCGGAGCTTGCCGGCGAAATCGGACTCCGGCCCTGCAACGATCCGTCCGATCTCCCCGCTGATCTCCTCCCGCATTGCATAGATGGCTTCGCGAACCAGTTCATCCTTGCTCGAAAAATGCTGGTACAGCGTTTTCTTGCTGATCCCGAGCGCAGCCGCAAGCTCGTCCGTCGTCACCTTAGAAAACCCATGTGCGAAGAACTGCTCCTGCGCCTTTACTATGATCTGCCGCCGTATAGGGGACTGCCCGCTCATTCCAGAAGATCTATGGAAACCAAAACTGTATTTCGAGTTTCCAACTTACAGAGCCCGTGACTGCCGGGCAATAGTCCCGGCGCATGAAGAATTGTAACAGGGAAGCGCAGGCAATGGCGAGTGATGGTCAATGCTTCCATCGAGAAGATGCGGGCGGATCACGGAGCGGCTGGCGAATCACTGTGCAGCCGCCACGGAGCAGGCCTCTCCGGCTATCTATCGTATACGTGTTCCGGTGAGACTCCATATCGCCCTGCTTCCCGCGATAACGGTGTAAAAATATCACGCCGGCACCCCACGAGGCCGTCGCATCGAGACCGGCCGGTCACCCCGAATTGCAGAGCCTACTGTTCTCCTGTCCCCCCTTTTTGCCTTTTGACTTTTGCCTTTTGACTTTTGTCTTTTGCCTTCCCCCCTAAGCGTCCTGCATCGAAAAATCCAGATGCTCATACGCATTTTCCACGTCGACGGTGGCCCGCATGCGATTCAGGAAACGTTCCTGGCCTTCGGTGAGATTTGCCATATCGAATTTCTTGAAGCAGAAGACATGGAGCAGGCGGTCGCGGAACTGCAGGAACCGGGGCAACTGCGCCATCCAGTCCGGGTCGATGGCATTCTCATGTGCGTAGCCATGCATGAATGCCGGAAAAAATTCCCTGCAGAATGCCGCCTGTTCCTCCTTCGCCTCGTACGGAAAGCCCAGGAGCGCATAATACAGCGGCATCGCTATGTCGTACGCGAACCAGTGATATGCGGCATCATCGAAATCGAAGACGGTGATGCGCCCCTCGTGATAGAAGAAATTCCCGGTATGCACATCGGTGTGAACCATGCCATAGCATCTGGGATTCTGCGAGAGTCCGCCGAGCCAGCGTACGCACCTGCCAAGGTTTTCGAGAGCGGCCCCCTCCGACGGAGGGAGATAGCAGGCCGCATTGACAAGAAGATCCTCCTCATACCACTCGCTGCGCCCGAACGCCGGATCGGAGGGAACATAGGTTCGTGCGGCAGCGTGCATGCGGCCGATCGTACGCCCCCATTCCTCGAAGAGGGCATGGTTCCATACTGATGGGTCGTTCCTGTCCACCGCTCCCCCGGGCGCACGCTCGAACGCCGTGACGATGAACGCCGATCCCCTGGCGGGAACGGTCTCTACGAAGCGGCCGTTGGAGGAGCGGATCGGGGCGGCGACATTTACACCATGACGGTGCAGATGGTCCATCCAGTCAAGCTCCCCGCGGACCTGATCCGGCGTGCGATGCGAGCTGTGGGTCAGCCGCAGAATCAGATCGCGCCCTGCGGCCCGCAGCCCGTAGACGAAATTCTCCACCTGTCCCAGAAGTTCCAGATCCTCCGGCTTCCCCTCCCAGTATGCGGAGGCCTCGACCAGATGTCCCGGCTTCAGTAATTCGGCAACTGATTGTTCCATGATTTTCTATCGAATCATCGGCACCGGCGCACGTACTTCGTCATCGAACAATGGCCCGCCGGTATGGATCGGTCTATTCGTGATGGAGCACCCGGAGTTTCAGCGGCCGGGAAATGATCCGGGAGGAACATGCAATCGAGCAGCGACGGCGCTAGAATGCATCCACATGATGCCGGATCTCCGGCTCCCCCGCGATGCCGGTCGCATAATCGACTGCGACGACATCGAACCGCGCCTGATACTCCCGAAGGTTATTGATATGAACGAACCCTTCGGCGACCCTACGGATCTGTCTGCGCTTGGACGGCGTGACCGCATCCTCCGGCAGACCGAATCCATGTGTGCGACGCCCCTTCACCTCGATGAAGACCCAGATCTCCCCGTCGCGCATGACGAGGTCGATTTCGCCGGTGCGGCCGCAACGGAAATTGCGTTTCACCAGCCTGTATCCGCGTTCGAGAAGGAAACGCAGCGCCAGCTCCTCGAAGGTCGCGCCATCGGCGCGCCTGTTGGGCAGCAGTTCATCGTTCATCATCATTCTCCGGTGTGTGATGCCGGGAATGTAGACTATCGGGGGAATACGGCGCAGTCCTGGAACGGAGCATCTTCATGCGCATGATGAACATCAGCCACACCATGAACATGCCGGACCGGACGCCCGTCCCGCGATGACATAGCGATGCCGGCCGAAGAAGCTGGAGAAATTGCGGCGGAATTCAGGCATACCACACGAACGCACCACCATCCGGCGAAATGATCCGCCGATCGGCACAACATGGCGCCATGTCATGACAGGTTCATCCGTTACGAGACCGGCGGAGACGTTGCGGAAAATCCGCACATATCAGGAAACGCCCGGCAGCGACGTATCGCACCGGGCGCTCCATCAACTCTTCACCAGCCGCAGAAACCGCCGCTTCCCCACCTTCAGCACGGCCTCCCCGCCGGGCTGGTAGATATGGTTGATATCCTCGATCCTGTCACCATCGATCGAAACGCCCCCCCCCTGGATCAGCCGCTTCGCCTCGGCCTTCGACGGGGCCAGCCCTCCCTCCACCATGATGTCGATCACCGGCGTCGGCACATCGACCACCTGGCTCTCCATATTCTCCGGAGCATCCTTCCGGATGAAGACGCGGTCGAATTCCTCCTCTGCCTTCAATGCGGTTCCTTCGCTGGTGTAGCGGGCAACCACCTCGCGCGCCAGGCGCCGCTTGGCCTCCCGGGGATGGAGCGTGCCATCCTCCAGCCCCTGCTCGATCTTCATGGCTTCCGCATCCCGATAGAACAGCGTATGCCTGTAGTAGAACGGCATGACCTCATCGGGAATGGAAAGAAGCTTGCCGTACATATCGTTCGGGAAATCATTCAACGCCACGTAGTTGCCGAGCGACTTCGACATCTTTTCATGGCCGTCGGTTCCCACCAGCAGCGGCGTCGTGACCACCGCCTGCGGGTCCATGCCGTAGGCGCGCTGGAGATCGCGGCCGACGAGCAGGTTGAACTTCTGGTCGGTCCCTCCCAGCTCGACATCCGCCTTGACCGCCACCGAGTCCATCGCCTGGGCCAGAGGATAAAGGAACTCGTGCACGGAAATCGGCGTCTCCGATTCGAAGCGCTTGTGGAAATCATCGCGCTCAAGCATCTGCGAAACGGTATAGCGCGATGCAAGCTGGATCACATCGGAGAACGACATTTTTCCCAGCCACTCCGAATTATAGACCATCGTGATCCTCTTCGCCGACAGGATCTTGATGGCCTGCTCGAAATAGGAGCGTCCGTTATGCTGTGTCTCCTCGATCGACAGCGCGGGCCTGGTTTTCGAGCGCCCCGAGGGATCGCCGATCATGGCGGTGAAATCGCCGACGATCAGAATGGCCTGATGGCCGATATCCTGAAAGTCGCGCATCTTCTGCAGCACGACGGCATGCCCGAGATGCAGATCCGGAGCGGAGGGATCGGCGCCGAACTTGACGTTCAGCGGCACGCTGATCGCGATCGAGCGCTCGATCTTGCGGACCAGTTCCTCCTCGGGAATGATCTCCTCGGTGCCGCGACGGATCACATCCATCTGCTCATTGACCGAAGGAAACAATGCGTTGGCCATGTACGGAATAAAAAATCAGTAGTTGAATGTGTCTGATCCGGCGATGCCGGTGTTCATGGAGATCTACGCGCCGTCCGTCCGGCATCACACAGCGCACTCCCGGAACGGGTCCCGGGCTGCCGTCGCCGGGAAGCTCTGCGTGCGAGGCTCAATCGTCCCCGCCCCTCCTCAGGCTTCGCTCCGTATCGCGCTTCCGGATCGCATCGCGTTTATCGTGCAGCTTTCTGCCGCGGGCGACACCGATTTCCACCTTCAGTTTCGATCCCTTGAAATAGACCGAAAGCGGCACCAGGGTCAGCCCTTTTTCGGCAACCCGCTGCACCAGCTTCTCCAGTTCCTTCCTGTGCAGCAGCAGCTTGCGCGGGCGGGTCGGCTCGTGGTTGTTGATGTTCCCCTGCGCATAGGGCTGGATGGTGCATCCCTCCAGCCACAATTCCCCGTTGCTGGCGGCGGCAAAGCTCTCCTGTAGCGAGATATGGCCTTCGCGGACGGACTTCACCTCCGTTCCGGAAAGCACGATCCCTGCTTCGATACGATCGAGTATCTCGAATTCGAAGCGCGCCCGTCGGTTGGTCGCCACCGTCTTGATCGGAAGAGTTCCGTTCTCACCTGCCATGCCTGTTCCGCCTCGGCTCAAAAAGTAAAGGCCTCAAAGATAAGGAATAGTCGGAAGACCTCGGGCGCGCCATCGCAGCAGTCGGGATTACGGTGCGCCCCCGCCCATCGGGCATCCCGCAACTCCGGCCGCCGCACCCCTGCCGAACGCCGCGGAGGCACGCCCCGCGACAACGGACCGGGGAGGAACTCTGCAACAACGGGGCGGATAATCTGCCATACAATCATCCCTATGCTCATCCGGAGCTTTATTCCGGGCACCGCATACAATCCGGCAGCGATCCCCCGGCAGCCACCTGCCGGCAACTATCCCCCCTTTTTCAATCCATCCTCCAGCCGTCCGATTTCATCGCGCAATTCGGCCGCGCGCTCGTACTCCAGTTCCTTTGCCGCGCGCTTCATCTCCTCGCGCAGGTGCTCTACCAGATCACGTTTCTGCGCATCGGTCATATACTTCAGCACGGGCTCTTCCACCGCCGACGCCGCCTTCCGCTCGGCATCCTTCCGCTTCTGATCGCGCTGCATCTTCACATCGGCGATGGCGGTTGATCCCATGATCGACTCCCGCGATTTCTTCACCGTGCGCGGCGTGATGCCGTGTTCGGCATTGTATTCCATCTGAAGCTCGCGCCGGCGCCCGCTTTCATCGATAACGGAGCGCATCGAATCGGTCATCGTATCAGCGTACATGATGACCATGCCGCGCTCATGACGCGCCGTGCGCCCGGCCGTCTGCATCAGAGAGCGCTCGCTCCGGAGAAATCCCTCCTTGTCGGCATCGAGGATGGCGACGAGCGACACCTCGGGGAGATCGAGCCCCTCGCGCAACAGGTTCACCCCCACCAGCACGTCGTAGGCGCCGAGGCGCAGGTCTCGAAGGATCTCCACCCGCTCCAGCGCATCGATCTCCGAATGGATATACCGCGTGCGGATACCCAGCTCCGTCAGATAATCCGTCAGGTCCTCCGCCATGCGCTTCGTCAGCGTCGTCACCAGCACGCGCTCCTTCTCCTCCTTCGTTACGCGCTCCCTGATTTCCGCTATCAGGTCGTCGATCTGGTTGTTCACCGGGCGAACCTCGATGACCGGATCGAGCAGCCCGGTCGGACGGATGATCTGCTCGACGATCACGCCGCGGCTCAGCTCAAGCTCAAGGTCGGCGGGCGTGGCCGAAACGAATATCGCCTGGCCGATGCGCGACATGAATTCATCGAATTTCAACGGGCGGTTGTCGAGCGCGGAGGGGAGCCTGAAGCCATGTTCCACCAGCGTCATCTTCCGCGCGCGGTCGCCGTTGAACATGCCCCGTATCTGCGAGAGCGTCACATGGCTCTCGTCAACGACGACGAGAAAATCATCGGGGAAATAATCGATGAGCGTCGCCGGAGGCTCACCGGGCTGGCGGCCGGCGAGAATGCGTGAATAATTCTCGATGCCGGAGCAGTAGCCCAGTTCCTTCATCATCTCCAGATCGAACAGCGTCCGCTGCTCCAGCCGCTGCGCCTCCAGCAGTTTTCCCGCCTCGCGCAGCACCTTCAACCGCTCGTACAGTTCATCGCGGATTTCGCTGATCGAACGCGATAATTCCGTCCGGGTGGTCACGAAATGCTTTGCCGGATAAATCGTCGCCGATTCGATCTCCCCCTGCATATGCCCGGTCACGCGATCGAAAAGCGAGAGCCGTTCTATCTCGTCGCCGAACATCTCTACTCTGATGCCCGTATCCTCCTCGTAGGCGGGGATCACCTCCACGACATCGCCGCGCACGCGGAAATTTCCGCGGAAGAAATCGACGTCGTTGCGTGAATAATGAATATCCGCAAGCTTGTAGAGCAACTCGTTCCGCTCGATCCGGTCGCCACGCTTCAATCGCACAAGCTGCCCGCCATACGCCTCCCGCGAACCGATACCGTAGATGCACGACACCGAGGCGACGATAATCACATCGCGGCGATCATCGAGCAGCGCGCTCGTCGCCTTCAGCCGGAGGCGGTCGATCTCGTCGTTGATGTTGAAATCCTTCTCGATATACGTGTCGGTGCTCGGGATATAGGCTTCCGGCTGGTAGTAGTCGTAATAGGAGATGAAGAACTCCACGGCATTATTCGGGAAGAAGCTCTTCAACTCGCCGTAGAGCTGCGCCGCGAGCGTCTTGTTGTGGGAGATCACGAGCGTGGGGCGCTGGAGCTGCTGGATCATATGGGAGACGGTGAAGGTCTTTCCCGATCCGGTCACCCCGAGCAGCGTCTGAAACCTGTCCCCCCGGTTGACCCCATCGACGAGCTGGCGTATCGCCTCCGGCTGATCGCCGGTCGGCTCATACTCTGATTCGATCTTGAAATTCATGCGTGTATCGTGCCCGAGCTGGATGTTCTGAAAGCGCGCAAACCGCGTAACGTGGTGAAGACGGTGGATATATGCCCATCATTGGAAGGCATCGGAGAAGCGATCAACTTCCGGTTATCAGCCTGCGATGGGCAGGGCCGGCCCCGCCGCGAACGCGCAAGAGTTCAAGATAGCGCTCCCGGCATTCTCCACTCAAGTCTCCGCCGGTGGTGCGGACGCCGCCATGAAGCGGGGATTTCTGACCGGATAGTTCATCATCTCCACATATTCGCCTACTTCGCGGAAGCCCAGGTTCCTGTACAGATCGATGGCGTGGTAGTCGAGATCGGCCGAGAGCGCAAGCCCGGCCGTGCCAAGCGTGGTGATGGCATGCTCGATGGCGAAGCTGACGAGCGCGCCGGCAAGGCCGCGGCGGCGATGCTCCTCCGCCGTCTCAACATCCTGCAGCCGGCAGATTCCATTGTGCTGGAAGATCCCGAGTCTGGCGAGCAGCTCCCGCCCCCCCGGCCGCACGAGGCCGAACCAGTCGATGCCGATGGCTTCGGATGTGAACCGTTTCTTCTCGAACAATCTGTCAGGCCCGGTATAGTCGGGGTCGTACCAGTCACCATCGACGTACGTCGCCTCCTCGAACCGCGCCAGATCCTCCCAGTCCTCCTCCGTTTCGATCCTCCGAATCTCCACCCCCTCCGGCAGCGGGTGGCAGCAGTCCGTGGAATCGGCGAACATGTACGCATCCGTCTCCACGTGATAGCCCGCGCTCCGCGCCTGTTCCATCAGCGGCAGGAACCGGTCACGCAATGGAAACGTGAACGTGGTATGCTCGAAACGCCCGGGCTCGAAATGGCTCCTGAAGATCTCCTCCCACTCCCGGAGCGACCCTGCTCCGGGATCGCCGATCTGTATGCCGTTGCCGCCGTAATAGGAGGGGAAACGGTCGCTACGGTAGACGTTGTAGCCATCAAGGCGCTGAAACGTACAGATCGGCTCCAGCAGCCGCATCTCGGTCGAGAATATGATGTCGATCATGGCGCACTCCGGGAAATCCTGCGTGGGAAGGGGAATATCGCCCATTTCTTCTTCCGATCCATCGATATTCCCATCTCCCTTCCACAGATCCCGCAGAAGCTGATGGCCGCATACGGAGCATGCGGAATGCCCCGGCATCAACCACCGCCGATGAGCTTCTCCCGCACGTAATCGAGGGCACGGTCCGATTTCACCTTGACATCCGGCTCCACACCCGCCCCGTCTATCCTGAAACCATCCGCGGCATAATATTCGGCGGTGGGCAGGGTAATGTACCAGTCGCCTCCCAGCCGGAACTCCTCTCCGTTGAGCATCGCTCCGGCCGTCCGCTCCCCCACCACCGTTCCGAGCCCGTACTGCCTGATGCCGTAGACAAGGGGCTCGCACGAGCTTGCCGTGCCGCCATCGACCAGCACGAACACCTTCCCGCCGTATCTCTTCTGCTCCGGAAGCACCTTCAGGCAGACCCCCTCCTGTTCGTGAATGCCATCGACCAGCAGCCCGACATTCGCCTCCGTGAGCAGCGGAAACCGGCCGAACTGCTCCGCCGACGGAGGAGCGCCGTGATGCCGGAACCACCGATTGGTGACGAATGCTCCGCCGTACAACGGCATGGACGTGAGATAGGAGGCGACCTTCATCGCGGAGATGTTGCCGCCGGAATTGCCACGAAGATCGATGATGAGATACCCGGGATCATCCCGTATGATCCGCTCGAATGCCTCCGTTATCTCATCGGGAGTTCCGGCAAAGGAGGTGATCCTGAGGTACGCCACCGACGGTGAAAGCGAGGTGAGCGCAATGCGCGCCGAGGTATCAGCCTCCTCCCAGTTCGTAGCAACAGCCGGTTTACGATAGATCTGGTAGTGGGAGAATGGTAGATCGCGACCGTAGTGGAAGAACCCGAAAAGGAGTTCCAGATCGTCCTGCGCCCTCCCCGCCAGCCCCCGTATATCGTCGCCGAACGAGCTCCACGAACGCTCGCCGAGGAGATTATGGTTGTACAGATGTCGCTCCGTAAGGCGCAGCGCGGAATCGACAAGCCCGGGATAATCGTCGAGCGGCAGGGCCGGCTCCCTCTTCACACCCGATAGCTCGCCGCGGACGACTCCCTTCCTCGTCAACCGTCCCGACAATACACCATCCCGGACGGTTCCGGTGAAAAGCATTGCTCCGAGCGCGGAGTGGAGCACGCTCTCGACATGCGTGCTGTCACCATATGCCACGCGCCCGTCGCGAAGGTGGAGCAGCGCACCATCCTCGAAATAGTCGGTGAACATCTTTGCCAGCATCAGATCCCACCAGCCGAGTATATCGCCGGCCGCCCCCTCGCGCGACGCTCCACGGAACCGCCCGCCCTCCTCCACGAGATCCATCACCACGCGCACATCGCCGACATCGGCGCTGTTGATCTCGATGAGCCAGCGCCCCTGCAGAGGTCCGGAGAATGCGCCGCGCGATGACGTGCCGGCGCATCCGGCGATCATGACCATGACGAAGCCGACGATCATAGCGGTTATCGGGAGTCGTTTCGTTCTCATAGCACACGGGATTGCTTCCGGAGCCGGGCCGCCCACCCGCAGTTATACCGACGGAATTTTGTTTCCGCGGGCAATTCCGGCTGCCGTCGAAAGTTATGTAACGGGAGGAACAAAAAATACTTGCCTGAGGGTTCCGGCCGATAGTATTTTGTGATTGTTTTCACGCTAGGAAAACACCAGTACGCTCCCCCCCCGGAACCAGAGCCCCCACACTCGAACATCAGCGTCGTGTAAAAAAACAGGACAGGCGGAGCCATGTCCGCCGATAGAAACCGTCACGCACTTTCCCCACAACAACTCACATATATTCAATCCAGGGAGAACCATGGGATTTCAAAATGTCCGTGACGTGGTGTTCGTCGTCGATCGTTTCGACGATGCGCTGCGTAGCAATCTGACGGCGACGCAGCTTACCAGCACGCTGCTGGCGTTGAACCTGAACGATGCGGGCGCCGTACACGCCGAGGTCCGGCGCTGCAACAACCGCTGCAACGGCAACGACGTTGACGTAAGCATACGCACCGTACGCGCCACCGGGCGCAACTTGGAGGATGTTCAGAACATCAACGTGAAGTTCACGATCAGCGACACGGTCGGATGATTTCCCCGCACCACGGGGAAACGGATGCAGAACGGAACGGGAGATCGCCGCGCACATGTTGCGGCACGGCGGCCGATGCCGCATGAGCATGCAGCCGGCATGATATTCCCGAACCCGTAGGAAGTGGCGGGTCGGGCGATCCCCGAAAGGGCGCCCGATCCCCATATCCCGGTAATCACCACGCGCGACGTCATCAACCGAATCCGGCGGCGTCTGGCGGCCGGTCCCATCCGGCAGTAATGTGGGGAAGGTCTGCCGGTGGCTGGTACTGGCACCGGGCGCCGCCACTGTCTTCAACTTTCATTGCCCCGAACAACGAATATCACCGTGATGAACAACATGGCCTCTCCACGATATATAGTGGCGCCGGCGCTCTCCGTTTCGAGCCGGAGGGATGACACATGCGTCATGGCGAACATCATCACGGGGCAGATGTTCGAATTCAGCGCCGACGCATATAACGTGATATCGCGAATCAATTCCCCGCATACCGTGGAGGAAATTCTGGCGGAGATGCCGGAGATAGCACCGGAGGAACTGCGCCGGTATCTGGAACACCTTATGGATCTGGAGGTGCTGGTCGATGCGGATGATGATGCGCCCGGCGGCATTTATCAGCTTGCACAGAAAAGCATACGGCTGTTCGACGCGCCGCAGTTCGACGAGCGCACGACCGAACCGCACCTGGTGGTAGCCGGAATTCCCTTCGGCAGGGGAAACGCCCTACCGAATTTCACGGCGAATGCGCCGCAGGTTCTGCGCAATTTCACGAACGCACTGCGGGTGGATACCAGGGTGATACAGGCTTCAACCTGCCTTTCGGGCATCTTCGGTATCAACCTGGACATGACGCGCCTGCAGGAAACGGTCCGCAACGGCAGGCTGCGCGACTGGGGCGATCTCTACATTCATGAACACGAGCCGGTACAGAATATTTATCACCGGATCGGCCTGATGGCAACCGATCTGTTCGCGCACGGCCACCGCCCGGTTTTTCTCGGCGGCGACCACTCCATCAGCCTCCCCATTATCAGGGCATGCAGCGAGCAGACAGGCAATCTCCACGTGATTCATATCGATGCACATACCGATATGTATGAACATCGTATCGACCAGATCTACAATATCAAGGTGCACCACCACGGGAATTTCGCGCGGCGGAGCCTGGAGCTTCCCGGTGTGGATGCGGTGTACCAGTTTGGAATCCGGGGACTGAACAACATCGGAGAATCGGCGGCCGGGCCGAAACACCACATGTATTTCATGGAGCCCACGCTGGAGATAGCATCGGGAATGCGCAGCATTGAGCTGCCCGACGGTGTTCCATATTACGTAACCGTTGATATCGATGTGCTTGACTCCTCGATCGCTCCCGCAACCAACTCTCCCGTTCCCGGCGGCCTCACCTACCGCGAACTGCTTTCGCTGCTGGCAAGGCTGATGCGGGGAAGGAATATCGTGGGCGTCGATCTGGTGGAGATCGATCCGGAAAAAGACATCGGCCATCGCACCATCAGACTGGGCATCGAGCTCCTGCTCGTTCTTATGAGTTTCCTCCATCCCGATCCGGACCATCATGCATCATGAATGCCGAGGACCACGCCATGCACTACATCTGTGAAGCATTCGACGATCCATTTTCCTATCTGGAATGGATGGTGGCGGCACGCGCCACCGTACTGGATTACGACATATCCACGCATGAGGAATTCACCAGCACCGCGCATTTCATCTCCGCGAATCTACAGATGCTGCTTCCCGAAATTCCCAGGGAACAGCACCTTGCATTCAGCCGGGAGGTAAAATGGCATCAGATCTGGGCCGCACACGATCAGCGCGAATTTCATCTTGCGAGGACAACGCGCGTGATCGATTCATCGGGAATATTCGATGATGTGAAGGGTGGACGGCGGAACGCAATCTTCTGCACCTATCATGTCGGCTCCTATCGGCTCATCAATATCATCCTGCACGCCCTGGACGTTCCCTATTCGCTCGTCGCCGATCATGAATTTGTGACCGAACAGGCCGACGAGGTACGATCGCTTGCATGGGATCTGCAGAGCACGTATCTGAAGGTGGAGCCGAAGGAACTGGAGGTGCTGGATGCGGAGCAGTCATCGGGCGCGTTCAAGGCGCTTCGGAGATTGAAGGAGGGGCGCTCGCTTCTGTTCTATATCGACGGCAATACCGGCGTCGGCGGGCATACGCAGGATCGCGAGAAATATATCGCTGTGAATTTTTTCGGCCATGAGCTGCATGCGCGCAAAGGAATCGCATTCATCTCATATTCGGCCGATATCCCCATCATCCCCGTCATCTGCGTCCGCACCGGCTGGCTGGACCGCGAACTGCACGTTCTGGAGCCGATAGTTCCCGACCGTTCGCTTTCGCGCGATGAATTCTGTCGGCAGGCAACGCAGCAACTTTATTCGACTCTGGAAAAATATCTGCGCAACACCCCTGAACAATGGGAAGGCTGGATGTATATCCACAAATTCATCAATACCGAGCTTCTTTTCCAGCATGAGCAACAGATGGCGGAGGAGAGCGACATGCCGGAATTTCTCCCCGATATCCTCTACACCTTCAACAGCGAGCGCTATGTGATAATGCAGTTATCCGAACAGGATTTCCTCTTCGATCGCAGAACCTTCCGTATCGTTCCGCTCACCTATCATCTGAAGGAGGTACTGAACGCATTTCAGGAGCCGGCGTCATACGCCGATCTCTGCTTCGACGATTTTGCCGTCACCGAGGAGGCGATCCGGGATCTGTACCATCACAATGTGATCGTCGCGCAACCTGACGGAACGGGCCATTGAAGAACAGCCGGCCGGAAACAGCCGGCTGGAAACAGCCCGCCATCTGCCGCCCGCGGTCCCGCCAGACTACCGCAGCAGCCGGCGCTGATCCAGTAATCCGCCGTCCGTGGCGGAAGCGTTGTGCGTCGCCACCGGCCGGACCCATTCCGCTCCATGTGCTTTAAACGGAAAATGCCCCCGGAGCGGGAGCATTTCCTGTAGACTGCCATCGGCGGAGTCGCCCGTTCGGCATTATCGCCCGAGAGCGCGCTTCACGATCTCCTCCTGTTCCCGCAGGTGCTGCCGGTTGCTGCCGGCGGCGGGGCTTCCGGAGGCCGGGCGTCCGAGGAAGCGCAGCTCCTGGCCGCCGAGCATCTCCTTCCAGATCCAGTGCGAAAGCGCCGGCCACGGCCCCATGTTCTTCGGCTCCTCCTGCACCCACATCACGTCATTCACCTGCGGATACACCTCCAGCGCCGCGCGCAGTTCCGCGGCCGGGAACGGATAGAGCTTTTCGATACGGATGATCGCCACATCCTTCTGCTCGCGTGTGCGGCGGACCTTCAGCAGATCGTAGTAGACCTTGCCGCTGCACAGAAGCACCCGGCGCACACCGGCGGGATCGATCTCATCGATCTCCCCGATCACCCTCTGGAAGGAGGAGCCTGCAAGATCATCGAGCGAGCTGAATGCGAGCGGATCGCGCAGGAGGCTCTTCGGCGTCAGGACGACAAGCGGCTTGCGGACCTCCTGCTTCGCCTGCTTGCGCAGGATATGGAAATACTGCGCGGCCGTGGTGGGATAAACCACCCGCATGTTGTCCTCGGCACAGAGCGTGAGAAAGCGCTCGATGCGCGCCGAGCTATGCTCCGGCCCCTGCCCCTCGAAGCCATGCGGCAGCAGAAGCGTCACACCGCTCATCTGCCCCCACTTGTCCTCACCGGAGGAGATGAACTGGTCGATGATGATCTGGCCGCCGTTGACGAAATCGCCGAACTGCGCCTCCCACAGCACCAGCGCTCCCGGATCGGCGACGGCATAGCCGTACTCGAATCCGAGAACCGCATACTCGGACAGCGGCGAGTCATGGATCATGAACGGCGCCTGTGTCTCCGACAGATGGTTCAACGGGATGTAGCAGTCGCCGGTCTTCTGGTCGTGCAGGACGGCATGACGCTGCGAGAACGTTCCCCGCCCCGAATCCTGTCCGGTGACGCGCACCGGATGCCCCTCCAGGAGCAGCGAACCAAAGGCGAGCGCCTCGGCGAATGCCCAGTCGATCTTCCCTTCCTGCGCCAGCTTCGGGCGCTTCTGCATCATCGCCACAAGCTTCGGATGGGCGTTCACATCGGCCGGAACTCTCGAAATCGCATCGATGATATGATCCAGCATGAACTGCGGCACGCCCGTGACGGGGTTGCTCCAGGTGTCCGACGGGTTGATCCGCTGGTCCGCAAGAGGATCGTCCTTGGGCTCCGCCTTCGGCAGCGCCTTCGTCGCGGCAAGAAGCCCCTCCAGCTTGTTCTTGAACTCCTCCTCGGCGGCATCCACCTCCTGTTGCGTCAGCGTGCCATTGCGCAGCAGACGCTCGATATAGACCACGCGCGTCGAAGGATGCGCCTTGATCTTGCTGTACAGGAGCGGCTGCGTGAAGCTCGGCTCGTCGGTCTCGTTATGGCCATAACGGCGATAGCAGAAGAGATCGACCACCACGTCGCGCTTGAAGCGCTGGCGATACTCGAAGGCGAGCGCCATAACGTAGACCGCCGCCTCCGGGTCATCGCCATTGACATGGAAGATCGGCGCACCGACCATCTTTGCGATGTCCGTCGCGTAGATGGTGGAGCGGGTCTCGCGCGGTCCGGCGGTAAATCCGATCTGGTTGTTGATCACCAGATGCACGGTGCCGCCGGTGTGATATCCTTCGAGCTGGCTCATATTCAGCGTCTCCGCCACCACTCCCTGCCCTGCGAATGCGGCATCGCCATGCAGGAGCAACGGAACGAACCGGCTGGTTCCATCCTCGCCGGCGCGATCCTGGAAGGCACGCACCATCCCCTCCACCACAGGATTCACCGCCTCCAGATGGCTCGGATTCGGCGCCAGGCGGATGCTGATACGATGGCCTGCAGAGGTGACGATGGTGCCGCGTTCGCCAAGATGATACTTCACGTCGCCGGAGCCGAGCACGGAGTACTTCACGCCGCCGGAGCCGAGCACGGAGTTGGGATCGAGATTGTCCTCGAACTCGCTGAAGATCTTGCCGGCGTTCTTGCCGATGATCGTCGCCAGCACGTTCAGGCGGCCGCGATGCGCCATGCCGATGACTATCTCGCGCACGTCGTCGGCGCCGGCGCGCTCCACCAGTTCGTCAAGCATCGGGATCAGCGTTTCGGCTCCCTCCAGCGAGAACCGCTTGTGCCCCGTGTACTTCGTCTGCAGGAACTTCTCGAAGCCCTCCGCCTCGCTCAGCTTGCGCAGGATGCGCTTCTTCTGCTCCGACGTAAGATTCGGCGAATTACGGCTCGTCTCCATCCGTTCCTGGAGCCAGAGCCGCTGCCCGGGGTCCTGGATGTGGGTGAACTCCACGCCGATGCGCTGCGTGTACGTATCGCGGATGATTGAGAGGATCGTGCGGAGATCCGCGCGCTCCCTGCCGGCAAGCCCGCCGGTCATGAAGGTGCGGTCGAAGTCCCAGATCGTCAGCCCGTAGCTGGCGGGATCGAGATCGGCCTGGTAATGGATCTGGTCGCCGAGCGGGTTCAGGTGCGCCTGCATGTGGCCACGCGCCCTGAAGTTGGAGATCATGCGCAGGATGCGCTGCTGCTTCTCGATGGCCTCGGCGTCGTCCGCGCGGAAGAGCCCCGGATTGCGGTCGCGCGCCCACGAGAGCGGACGATAGGGAATGTCGAGATCATGGAAGATCTCCTCGTAGAAACCATCCGCCCCCACCAGCAGCTCGTGTATGTGCGCCAGGAAGAATCCCGACTCCGCCCCCTGGATGATGCGATGATCGTAGGTCGATGTGATCTGCATCACCTTGCTTATCCCCAGCTCGCTCAGCGCCTCGACGTCCATCGCCTGGTAGGCGGCCGGATAGTTGATGCCGCCGGTGGCGATGATCGTCCCCTGCCCCGCCATCAGGCGCGGAACCGACGCCACCGTGCCGATGGTGCCGGGATTTGTGAGCGTGACCGTGGTTCCCATGAAATCATCCACGCTCAGCTCGTTGCGCCGCGCCTTGCGGACCAGCGACTCGTAGGCCTCGTAGAACTCCTGGAAGTCCATCCGGTTGGCCTTTTTGATGCTTGGCACCACCAGCGATCGCGTGCCATCGGGACGCTCCAGATCGATGGCCAGTCCCAGGTTCACATCGGGGCGCCCGTTCAGATAGGGCCTCCCCTCGATCTCCTGAAAACTGTTGTTGAGCGAGGGGTACCGCTCCAGCCCCTTGACGATCGCCCAGCCGATGATGTGCGTGAAGCTCAGCTTTCCCTGGTCGCTCGCCTTCAGGTAGCCGTTGACCAGCGTCCGGTTCTCCTCCAGCAGCTTCACCGGGATCTCGCGGAACGAGGTCGCTGTCGGCACCTCCAGGCTGGCCTCCATGTTCTGCACGATCCTTGACGCGACGCCGGTGATCGGACGGGCGGTCTCGGGGATCTGCGGGGCCTTCTTCGGAGCAGGCGCCGGTGCTGCGGCAGGCTTCGCGGCAGCGCTGGATACAGGTGCGGGGGAAGCGGCGCCGGCATCAGCCTTCAGCGCGGGCTTCGCCGGGGATGGCTGCGTCCCTCCGTTCGCTCCCGGCTTCGGGAAGCGCGACGGGAATTCGGCCGGCACCTGCGCGGCGACGGCTCCCGCGGCATGGCCGTTGCCGGGCCGTGGCGTCACGAGATCACGACCGATATCATATGCACCGGCGGAGGAGTCGATATCCGGAAGGTTTTCGGGACTGTTGGGATCGTAGGAGGCAAAGAATTCCTGCCAGGTCTCATCGAACGCGCCGGGATTCTTCAGATAGTCGAAGTAAAGCTCGTTGATGTAGGCAGAATTTGGTCCAAAGCTGCTCATGATGAGGAAAGCCCAAGCGTAGGGAATAAAATGATCGAGGAGGACTCGCCGCCCGGCCGGGACGGCTTCGGCCGGAGGCCACGATCGCGCAAATCCGCGGCGCACATCGGGACGTGCGATTCAGGCACGCATGCGGCCATCGCAATCGATGAACCTCGGGAGAACATGGCCGCATCCACGGCAGTCTCTTGACACGCCCCCGACCATCGGATGTTACCACGGGATGATACCTGCGGCGCCGCCGGGGACATACGGGCGCCGGCTTCCCGGCCCTGCCACCGCCAGCGGCCGGAACCCGGGATTTTTCGGCGCAATGCCGCATTTCCGGTTCCCCGGGCCGTGTACGGAGCAGTCCAGCCTTCACTCCGGCATCATGTCATCCCGTGCGGGAAGGATATTCACATGCAAACATCATGCAATATAGCCTCGCATGCAACTCGGCCTGAAGCTGCTCACAGATCGTTATACTCCACCAGCCGATAGGCGCCGCTGCGCGACTCGTCGGCGAAGATGAACCGCCGCCCCACCCTGTTCCTATAGATCCACACCTCGCGGGGAGGTCCCTCCGGCTGCATCTCGCGCCGTATCTCGCTGGGAGGACCGTACAGGACATAGATTTTTCCGCGATCCGTGAAGGTGCCGTCCGTCTGGCCGATGCTCTTGAAATTGAAGAACGCATAGTCCACGCGGCTGTAATACTCGTTCATCGCCTCGTTGAACTTCGTATCGGGTGTGGGATCGCGGCCGGCCCAGAAATGCTCGACGGCACGACGCTGCTGATCCCGGCTTCCGTCCAGCATCGCCTCGATGATCTCGTCGGTCGCAATGGGATAGAGCGCACGGATCGCATAGTCCGGCCGCGACAGCGAGATAGGCATATCCACCCAGCGGAGCTTGAAGTTCACGCTATCCACCACGCTGTTGCTCCCGGATTCGAAGTGCAGCAGCAGCAGATAATCACCAACGGCGAGGTCATCGCTCGTGGTCTGAATGATTGCACCGTACGCATGCTCCGGGACGCCGGAATCCGTATCGCCCCGGCGCAGCAGATAGGAGATGTCGTTCCCTGCGGCACGCGCATCGCTCGCCGTTACCCGGCCGAGAATCGAGCCGAACCCCGAACGCAGCGTTCGCGGCCGGTCGTCGGACCCCTTCGCGATCGTCTGGAGTTCGTAGTGCAACTGCCCCGGCTCCGACTGGCTGGCGAGCGGCACGTAGACCATGAACGGCCGGCCGAAGAGCGCGGCGCCATCCACCGATGTCGTCACCAGCGTATCGCCGCTCCTGCGGCTCAGGAACATGGGCATGCCGATGGCGGGCGACGGGGAACGGAAGTCATCCATCCTGAACGGCGGCGTCGTCTGCGAGAACCCCGAGCCGGGCGTTCCGTTGTCGAAGACGTACTTGATGGTGTAGATGCCCGGACGAAGCGCAAGCTCCACCGCCCCCGGGAGGAAATCCTTCTTCGAGTTGGTGAGCGCGTAATCCTCGACGCGGGCCGTGTCGCGCCAGTTCGCGCGGTCAACGATCACGCCATCGGGTCCGATGGCCTCGAAGTAGAGCGTCGGCGTCGCCATGTAGCTGCCACCGGGACGATATGCCTGCGTCATCTTTCTGAAGCTCAGCAGATCGTACGTGAGCCGGAAGGTGACCACCGCCCGCCCCTTTGCGGGGTTCGGTCCCGGGAAGGTGTTGACCTCCAGGAAATAGTTATCGCCGTAGGTATAGAAATCTTCGAGCCCGCGCTCCACCCGCCTGGTCTGGGCAGCCAGTGCCGGTGCCAGCAGGATGAACAGGAGAAGTGCAGGAAGCGTACGCCGCATTATCGAAGCCTTTGTGTGTGTGTTTCGGATGAGAAGTCACCGGCAGAACGACGAATCAGGCGGAAGCGTGGTGTTCGGAACGGGTCACGGGGGGGGATGCCCGTCCGTCGATGAAGGTGGGCCGGGAACGTAGAACGGCAGGTTCCGCAGCGGGAACATTCCCGTGGAGAATTCCGTGCATACCCGGCGGGGAGCGGCGGCAGATACATCAATCAGAACGACCAGATGCCGCCGCCGATGGTGACGGAGAGCGAGACGCCATTGTAGGCGGGCGTCAATCCCCCGTTGTTCACCATGCTGCCGTCAGGCTCCTTCCATTGCGGCCGTGATGGCATCTGCCCCCAGGAAAGGCGCGCCGCCAGCGTAAGCCCCCCTCCCGATCCATTCTGCGTTCCGCCGAGCGCCCGCACGAAGCCAATGCCGAGCGCGACCCTGGGCGCCCACCCCGAATAGGTGGCGGCTGCACCGGAGGCAACCGGCTCCCCCTCGAAGAAGGGCACCGGTACCGGCTGGTTGTTCGTGTAGTCGAGGGCATAGCCATAGTATCCCCCCTGCACATACGGAAAGATCAGCGTGCCGCCGTCGTTCATGATCGCGTAGCCCAGGTCGAGCCCGCCGCCGCTCCCGGTGAGTCTGTATTCGTCGCGCGGGCCGCCGGGACCGTTGATGGATTTGACCACCGGGTAGAACACCTGCTGCCCGCTCACCCCCACCATGAATTCGCCGTAGAGGAGCATCCCTATCGACGCATCCGCCGTCCATCCGGTCGTTGGGAAATCCTCGGTCTGATAGAGAAGAAATTCCCCGTTGCCGTGGACCGGCGTGTACGACTTCAGCCGCCGCGAGAAGGCTCCGTTGTCGTACGCGGCCACGCCCCCCCCGGCACCGCCGAAGAGGGCGAAGTCGAACGCCTGCGCGGCGAGCATGGAGCTGGAGAACATCACCGCCAGACCGGCGAGAATCGATCGTATGACGTAGGTGCGCATGAATTCCGGATTGATAAGGCCAGCCGCGAAACTATGATGCTCCGCAGAGAGCATTCCGCTGGAAACGGCGGACGAAGATCGCAAAGGGGCAGCGCGATTGCAAGAAGAAGCCGCGATCAGTACTGCAACGCCGCCACAAGCTGGCTGGAGGCATCATCGATGCGGGCCGTATCGTGCCGGTCCCGGATCCATTCGGCCAGATCGGGCGAGCGTGGCTGGTCCGTCGCGGGAGAGGCGAGCGGGCGCGTATGGAGCGGAAGAACCCTGCGGAGCGTATCCGGAAAGGCATGGCGCCTGATGCCGTCCCCCGCATCGAGCGTCCGTTTCCTCGTCGGAATACCGGTGTCGCTCTGCACCACCAGCCACTCGTTGCACACACCCCCTCCACCTCTCCATTTGCCTCCTCGTCGTAGAACACGCCGGTGATCTGCACGCTCTTCCGCGCATGGTCGCAGGCCGCACCCGCGTGCGGAGCCTGATCGGGCCTGCCGAGGGATTGCTCCGGCTGGTGCAGCCTGTCTGAAACCAGCAGAGAAACGGAACCAGCATGGCATGCATCGTTTCCGAGCGTGATTCAACACCGAAAAGGCACAGCTCTTGCGATAAATGATGTATTTTCCGCGCAGTAACTCAATTTATCATGATCAAGCTGCCCCAACTGAACGACGCCCGCATGGCCCTGGCCACCGGCGTGATCTGCGGCATGGCGTTCATCGCCACACTGGCGCCGGCGCCCCCCGTGCCGGATGCCCCGCCGGCGTCGAAGCTCTATCGCCCGAACATCTCATCGCTCGCACTGCCTGACCGTCTCGAATTCTGCGGCGAGCAGATACCGATGGACGATCCGGAAGTGCGCAAGAGAATGGACCGGGAGTTCCTGCTGAATCTTCAGTGGGACGGCCAGGTGATGCTCTACCTGAAGCGCTCCGGCGAATACTTCCCCATCTTCGAGCGGGTTCTGCGGGAGGAGAATGTCCCGGACGATCTGAAGTACCTCTCCGTCGCGGAGAGCGCCCTCTACCAGGCGCAGTCGGGCAAGGGAGCCGTGGGGCTCTGGCAGTTCATCCCGGAGACCGGACGGCGCTACGGGCTGCGTATCGATGACTACGTGGACGAACGGCGCCATCCGGAGAAATCGACGAGGGCGGCCATCAGGTACCTCAAGGACAACCGCGCCAGATTCGGAAGCTGGGCGCTTGCGGCGGCGGCGTACAACATGGGCGAGGCGGCGACGAAGGATGATCTCGAATTCCAGAACGGAGAGAGCTACTTCGACCTGTATATGAACGAGGAAACCTCGCGCTATCTCTTCAGGATCGTCGCAGTGAAGGAGATCATGTCGAATCCGCGCAGATACGGCTATCATCTGGACGAGAGCGATTACTACCGGATTCCGCCGACGAAGCAGGTGGCGGTGAGCGCGGAGATTCCGAACCTGGCGACATGGGCGGAATCGCAGGGAACCACCTACAAGAATGTGAAGCTTCTGAATCCGTGGATACTGAAGCGGATGCTGCCAAAGCCGCCATCAGGAAGCCCGTATGTTATCGCAATTCCGGACGGGGAGAGCAAGTGACAGCACCAGCATGCGGCAACAACCGGGACTGCGGTGGCAATGGTGCGCCGACCGTTCGGTGTGGCGCTCCCGATAAGGAGATCCGCGGCGGAGGGAATGGATGATCGGCAGTCTCTTCGCAGGTATAGGACGCGGAGTGCTGGGATTCTTCGGCGAATTCGGACGCATCACGCTGCTGCTCCGGAGCGTGATGCGGTTCATCCCCTCGATCTTCCGTTCCCGCGCGCTGATACTTGAGCAGATGGCGGTGATCGGCGTGAGCTCGCTGCCGCTGGTGCTGCTGGTGGGATCATTCACCGGAGCAATCGCCGCGCTCCAGGCCACGAACCTCTTCGCCAAGTTCAACCTCCTTGCGCTCGCGCGCCCGTTCGTCGGAGGCTCCATCGCCACGGTGGTCTTCACGGAGCTTTCGCCCGTGCTGACGGCGCTGGTGATAGCGGGACGCGTCGGAGGCTCCATCGCGGCGCAGATCGGCACCATGCAGGTGTCGGAGCAGATAGACGCGCTGGAGATGATGGCGATCCACCCCGATCGCTATCTCGCCATGCCGCGGGTCTTCGCAGCCACCGCCATGATGCCGGTGCTTATCATCTTCTCGAATATCGTCGCCATCCTCGGGGCATTCGTGCTGGTGATCTTCAAGTTCGATTTCCAGCCGGCTGATTATTTCGAATCCATCCGCAGGTTCTTTTCCGTCAATGAAATCATCATCGGGATGATAAAGTCGATGACATTCGGCGGCGTGACGGCGCTGATCGGCTGCCATGTGGGCTTCGGCACCACCGGGGGGGCGGAAGGCGTCGGACGGTCCACCGTGCGGTCGTTTACGATCTCCTCTGCGGCAATACTGGTTCTGGACGCGATCTTCGGGTATATTTTCTGAATGTTCGCGCGTCCCTGCGGGGCGGATATGCATATTGATGCCCCAATCGTCAATCCAAATCGGAAATGGATGGGCTCACGCAACGTTCGCAAAGGGTGACGGCGCACGGAACAGCACGTCATGCCGGCGTCCCCTGCTTCCGGTCCACCAGTTCCTTCAATCGAAAATTCCTTGATTCTCATCGACGACGTTCATAAGGCATTCGGTCCGAAGCAGGTGCTGCGGGGAATCACGATGGAGATCCGCGACCATGAGACCACGGTCATCATCGGAAGGTCCGGTACCGGGAAGAGCGTGCTGCTGAAACTGATCGTCGGGCTGCTGGAGCCGGACCGGGGAACGATCACCATCGACGGGAGGCGGGTTGATACGATGACGGAACGCGAGCTGTACGAACTTCGCCGGAGCATGGGCTATGTGTTCCAGGGAGCCGCCCTGTTCGACTCGATGTCCGTGGCGGAAAATCTGGTGCTGGGCCTGTACGAACATGGCGAACGAAACCCCGCGACGCTGGAGCGGGAGATCAGGACCAATCTCATCAACGTCGGCCTGCTCCCCGATCCCGCGTACGTAGGTCCGCAGGAGTTCCAGAAAGCGTATGACATCCTCGCCAGCAGGAAGCCCGCGGAACTGTCGGGGGGCATGCGCAAGCGCGTCGGCGTGGCCCGCGCCCTGGTCGGAACGCCGAAGTACATCTTCTATGATGAGCCGACCACCGGGCTCGACCCCATCACCTCCGAGCAGATCGACAACCTGGTCGTATCCCTGACGCACAAACTGGATGTGACGTCGATCATGATCACGCATGACATCTTCTCCGTTTACAAAACGGCGCATACCGTCGTGATGCTGGAGGAAGGATTGATACGCTTCACGGGAACGCCGAAGGAACTCCAGCAGTCGCAGGACCCGGTGGTGCGGGACTTTATCGAGCGCTATGCGATGACGCGCGCCGCCGATGAGCCGGGTGATGCCGGGCAGTAGCGTCGTACGCCCGGCATCGTCGTGCACGGCCGAGGCTCTTCGCCCGGCAGCCTCTTTCGGCTTTCGGATACCCCATCTCCCCGCCCTCACGGTTACATTCGTGTAACAATCTCCCATGTAACAATACCTATGCTGGCGTGTACTTACCTTGCCCGATTGGGTTCTGTCATATGATGATAGGCAGCGTGGTGATGACCACGGTGACAGGCCGGGCTTTCCGGGATGACGTCGAGTGTCCTGTGATGCGCGCGACACGTGGAGGACGGCAGGACCGATCGGCTTCGCACCCCGCCGGATCGCCCGTCCCCGCCAGCGACCTTCCCTGCCCGGCTGATGATTTTCTCCTACTGATTTATGAATATCCGTCCGCATGATCGCCCATAGACCTGGTACCGGCAGTACGCTTTTCATTCTCATACTGCTCGCGACGTGCGCCCTGGCTCTGCCGATGCATGCGCAGCAGAATCACGACGGGAACAGGGCGATGGAGAATGCCCCCCGTCCGATCATCTTCGCGGAGAACATCGGCCAGTGGCCCGGGGGAGTTCTGCTACAGGGAACCGCCGGCAGCACCACCATACGTTTCGAGCGCAATCAGGTCAGTTACAGCTATCTGGTGCGGTCGCTCGGAACAGGGACATCCGGGTCCGAACGACGCCATCTCCTCCGTACCGAATTTCTCGCCGCCGATCCGCATGTGGCAGTCGAGGGAGAGTCCGCCACCGGCACGGCATTCAACTACTATCTCGGCGCGAGCGCATCCACCTGGTACACGAACGCCCGCGGATTCGGCGCCGTACGGTATCGCGGACTCTACAAGGGAATCGACGCGGTCTACTATGGCCATGAAGGGGGGCTCAAATATGATTTCGTGGTGGCTCCCGGCGCCGATCACCGCACCATCAGGCTGCGCTATCACGGCGCGCGGCGGCTTGCGATAACACCGGACGGGGAGCTTGAAGTGACCACAAGGTTCGGCTCGGTGCGAGAGGCCCCCCCCTACAGCTATCAGGAGATCGACGGCAGGCGCGTGCCGGTGAAGGCCGCCTACCGCCTGATCGGCGATGGGGTCTATGGATTTACCCTGGGGGCGCACGACCGCGGCCATCCGGTGGTGATCGATCCCTGCCTTTCGGTACAGTACTCCACCTACTTCGGCGGCGGCGGCTACGACGTGGTGACGAACATGGCGGTCGATTCGGTCGGCAATGGCTACGCCGTCGGATTCACCCGCGCCTACGACTTCCCCACCCTCCCCGAGGTCGAGATCGACCGGGAGAACCTGATCTTCGTCAGCAAGATCAGCCCGGACGGCAGCAGGCTGATCTACTCTACCATCATCGCCCAGACCTACCAGGGACCGTACGGAATGATGGGCTCCAGCCAGGACTTCCAGTCGATCGGCGAGGACGTGGAGGTGGCCCGCAACGGCGAGGCGATCGTGGCCTTGACGACGCAGTTCGAGAATCTCCCCACCGCCAGCGGCAGCTATCAGCGGCAGCGCGCACGCAACAACCTGAACAGCGCCTGCGGCCCTCCCACGTTCGACAACTTCGACGTCTACGTCGCCCGGTTCAGCGGCACGGGCTCCATCCTCTGGGGCTCGTATATGGGCGGAAGCGACAACGACTATCTGACAGATATCGCCCTCGACGCCTCCGACAACATCTATATGACCGGCATGACCTATGCCCCGGTCTGCGGCTCGCGCGGCGATACGCTCGGCTTTCCGGTCACGATCCCGCGCGACAGTTTCGGGACGTCCGAGCGGCTGCGCGGGTTCGAGACATTCATGGCGTCGCTGAGCGCCGACGGCCGCACGCTCAGGTTCGGAGCGCTCTACGGCGGCTCGGGCAATGAATTTGCCGGGGCGATCGGACTCGACGCCACGAACCGGATCTACATCATCGGCAGCACGAACTCGGCAAATCTCCCGACGACGGCGAACGCGCTCCAGCCATCGGCGAAGGGGGGGCTCGGTGCGCAGGTTTATGATATGTACATAGCCCGCATCAACCCGGCGGCCGGAGAGATGGAATACAGCAGCTACTTCAGCGATGACGGCGCCAACCGTACGGGGCTCGGCTTCAACGGCTACCTCCGCCGCACCACCGTGGCCGCCGTCGGCGGATTCGAGCGGCAGGACCGGCGCCAGGGGCTGATCGTCGATCGCAGCAACGGCACCATCATCTTCGGTGGCACCACACGCAGCTCCGGCCTCCCGACGAGCGAAGGGGCATTTCAGCGGTCGGGACCGAACGCCGGAGGCCTGGGCGACCAGGCGTACAACGCCTTTCTGGTGCGGATGAACATCGACACCCGGCAGGTGACGGGGGCCACGTACATCGGCGGATCGAACTTCGACGCGCTCGGCGGCATTACGCTCGACCGATTCGGCGACGTGGCGGTGGCGCTGACCACGGCATCGAGCGACGTTCCCATCTCTGCCGTCACCATCCAGCCGAAGCTGCGCGGCACATCGGACGCGGCGATCATCACGCTCAGCCCCGACCTCGGCCGGCTCACCTATGGCTCCTACATCGGCGGCGACGTCGCCACCGGAAGCCCCTTCTGGGAGAACATGGTGTATGGCGTGGAGGCCGATTCGGCCGGCGGCATCTACCTGTACGGCGGCACATCCTCGCGCAACTTCCCCCTCACGCCGCAGGCGGTGATGAAGCAGAGCGATTACTACAGCGGCTTCATCGTCAAATTTTCGGCCCCGAGCGCGCCGCGCGTCGGCACGGGACTGGGTATCAGCTTCGAGCCGAACACCTGCGGCGACCAGCAGACCGAGGAGCTTCTGATCTTCAATTCTGGGCAGTCGCCGATGCGCATCGAATCGCTGGGCTTCCTCCGCGGCGTCGCCTTCTCGCTCGTATCCCCGCCGGCCACGCCCTTCACCCTTGCCCCGTGCGACACGATGACGCTGACAGTGGCATTTGACGGGACCAGGCTGGAGTGCAAACAGCGGGCAACCGACTCGCTGATAATCTCGGCGCCGAATGCGGAGAATCCCAGGGTCATGGTTCCGGTATCCGGTTCGCGAACCTGTCTTACCTTCAATTTCTTCGAGACCGAGGTGGAGGAACCGCGCTACAAACTGGGAAGCGGCAAATACGTGGGATTCACGGTGAACGTGCGCGGCGCGGCGAACCAGTATCTCACCATCACTCCCGATCCAGGTAGCAGCAACGTATTCGAGCCGGTGCCGGCGCGCGAGAACTCGGTGCTGCCGGAGGGTACGTCCGGGCTCGCATTCCGCGTGAACAGCCCGGATACCGGTTATTTCTGCGCAAGCTTCACGGCGGTGGTGGAACCGTGCCACCGCGTCTTCACGCTGAAGCTCTGTGCACACGTCCGCAGCGGCATCTTCTCCGGCATCGACACTATCGACTACGGGCTGATATCCTGCCGCGAGCTGGATATCCCGTACACCGTCCGCAACGTCGGCAACGATACCCTTGAGGTGAATATCGCCTACGCAGGCGGACCGAACCCCCTGAACGCCGAATTCGTCGAGGACGTATCGTCGGTCCGCTCTCTGGCACCGCTGGATTCGACCACCTTCATCATTCCCATCCGGCCGAAGGGCTATGGCGAGCAGTCCACTACGGTCTTCCTCAGAACCAACGAAGGGGGTGAAAACGGGCGTCTGCGTCCGGTGACGATCAACGTCGAACTCGATTCCGTAGCGTTCCGCCTGTCGAGCACCGGGGCCACCGGCTCATTCGGCCAGACCATCGAGATGCCGATCTCCTACGAGCCGATCGTCGAGGGACGCCTGCCGCTGGAGGAACTGACGCTCCATCTCAAATTCGATCCGAAGCTGCTGGCGGTGACCGGCATCAATACGGCGGGGGGGCTGGCGGCGGGCTGGCAGATCGCCAGCAGCCGCTACGTGCCCGACGGAACGGTGGTTCGCGTGATAAAGGGGGCATCCGGTGCGAGCTTCACGGGCATCGCGGGACGACTCTTCGCCCTGGAGTTCAAAGTGCTGCGCGGCGATACGATGACATCCCCCTTCGACATCACACTGGGAGGTGTCTCGGCCGGATGTCTGACCGCCGAGATCGACGCGGGCATGCTCTTCCGTCTGAACGAGGAATGCGCCACGGAGGACCGGCTGATCTACACCGGCCGGCAGCTGCTGAAACAGAGCATCCCGAATCCGGCCGGCGGCATGGTCGCCATCCCCTATCATCTGGTGGAGCCGGGGCATGTGACGCTGGTGCTCTACGATGCACGCGGGCGCGAGGTGGTCACGCTGGTGGACGAGGAGCGCCCGGCAGGGGATGCGGAGGTTCGTTTCGATGCCCGGCTCTTCCCCGCCGGCATGTACTACTATCGCATCACAGTGAATGCGGCGATGTCGGAAACCCGAACGATGGTGATTGAACGATGAGAAGATCGACTCCCTCTCTGCTGCTGGCACTGCTGATGGTGGGCGGATATGGTTCCGTCGTGGCGCAGGACCGGCCGGATGCCGATACGGCGCTCGGCGGCCCCTCCCGATTCTCGATCGGCGGGCTGTTCGGCTATGCGCAGCATCTCTACTTCGGCGAGGTGGAACTGGAATCCCATCCAGCGTTCAGCGGCGGCAACTGCGGCACGTTCAACTCGGGTATGGGGGGCGGCATCACCCCCGGGATCTTCGTGGAGTACGCGCTGCGCGACGGCCTCGGCCTGGGCGCCCGGCTGGTGATGGAGGGAAGTTCGGTGACGATGAGCGAGCCGGCGCCGGGAGCGACCGAATACCGCCGCGACGATGGATCGCTGGTGGCGGTGGAGAGCGAGAACCGCTTCGCGATCGACCTCTCCGGCTTCTCGGCCGAATTCTATGCAACCTACGCTCCCTTCGATTTTCCTCTCGTGCTGATGGGCGGACCGAAGATCCATCTGGCGACCGGGAGCGATTACACGCTCAGCGAGGAACTGCTCGCGCCGGACGAGGTGACGTTCTACAACGGGAGCCGCACGCGGCAGTTCGGCTCGGGCGATCTCGGCTCCCCCATCCGGTTCGGTCTCATCATCGGCGCCGGCTATTCGCTGCCGGTCAGAAGCAACCTGGAACTTCGCCCGGAGATCTCCCTTGCGACATACATCAACAGCCTGAGCCCGTACGGCACCGTGATGAACGCCGTGGCGCGCGGCGACTTCGCAGTCCGCTACACACTGAACCGCCCGGCGCCGGAGCCACCTCCCCCGCCACCACCACCTCCTCCGCCACCGCCCCCCCCACCGCCGGTTACGGCGGCTCTGACGGCGGACATAAGCGCGGTCGGCCTTTCATCCACGCGCGAGGAGATTCCTGCCGCGCAGGTGATGGTGGAATCGACGGTGCGCAGGCATGATGTTGCGCTTCTTCCCTACATCTTCTTCGACGAGAATTCATCGGCGATTCCTTTCCGCTACGGCGCCGGCAGGCCGAACACGAAGGATGATGTGCTCGATGTCTACCGGAAGATCCTGGATGTGGTGGGATCGCGGATGCGGGAGAACCCGCAGGAGACGATCACGCTCACCGGCTCCACAGCGAACTCCGGCGAGGAGGCCGATGCGACATATCTGGCGGGCGCACGCGCCGAGACGGTGAAGAAGTATCTGGTGGATCGCTGGCGGGTTCCGCAGGAACGGATCTCGGTGGTCGCCCGGCTTATGCCGGAACACCCCTCGAACAATGCCTACCCGCAGGGACGCGAGGAGAACCGGCGCGTGGAGATATCGGGAAGCGATGTGATCCTCGCTCCGGTCACGATCGTTGACACCGTGCTCCGCTCCTTCAGTTCGCCGGGGCTCCGCTATATCACCGACATCGACGCGGAGGCCGGGCTCTCGGCCTGGACGATAACGATGCTGCTCGACGGTCGTCCCGTGCGCAGGCTGGCGGGCGAGAAGCTTGAGCAGCCGAGGCTCTCCGATCAGTTCACGGTCGCCGAACTGCAGCGCATGGCGGCCGGCTCCCCGCTCACCTACTCGCTGACGGTGATCGACGAGACGGGAAAGCAGATCACGACCGGAGCGCAGCAACTCGATGTGGATGTGGAACGTACCGTGACCGAAGCGCCGCTCATGAGCGACAGCAGCTTCACGTTCGGGGACCCGATCATCTTCAATTTCAACAGCGCCGAGCTTCGTCCCGATGCACGTGCCGCGCTGCGGAACCTGCGCTCCCGGCTGCCGGCGGGCACATCGCTGGTGATTACCGGCCATGCCGATGAAACCGGCGACCGTGAATACAACAGGCGTCTCTCCCTCGCCCGCGCGCGCTCCGCCGCTGCGGAACTGCAGGGCCTCCCCGTAGAGATTCGCGCCGCAGGCGAAGGAAGCCCTCTCTTCGACAACGCCACGCCTGAAGGGCGGTTCTATTCGCGGTCGGTCAGGATCAGCGTGGCACGGGAAGGCGGGGGGAACTGATGGCACACCGGGCCTTCCCGGGGGCCTGACAGTACTCCGGCATCGCTCCGCGCCGGCCGGCTAGGCGGCGGAGATCCGGAACCCGAGCGCGGCGAGAAGTGAAAGGACCGCCGGATCGGCGGAAACGACGGTGAAGGCGGGGAACTCGCGGCGGACTGAATAATTCTTCCGGAGCCGGTCGAATCCGGCGCGGCGCGCATCCTCATCAAGCGGCAGCAGCTCGCGCAGTTCCGCATCATCATGCCGGATGTCGTAGACATGCCGGACCGCCAGCCGTGCGGCATCGATGGGAGCCGTCCCCACGGGTATGATGATTGGCTCCTCCACCGCAGGAAGATGCCCTTCGATCCGCCACCTCCGTTCGGCCCCCAGGAAACGCGCCACCGCGTCGGCCATCATTTCCGTCCCCCGCAGCTTGGCATCGAATGAATACGCCGCGATATGCGGCGTTGCGATGGCGCATGCCTCCACCAGCCCACACGGCACCGCAGGCTCGCCCTCCCAGACATCCAGCACAGCGGCCGCGACACGTCCCGCGTGCAGAGCGTGCAGCAGGGCATCCGAATCGACGACGCCTCCCCGCGATGTGTTGATCAGGATCGTCCCGGGACGAAGCCGTTCGAGAAACTCCTGGTTCGCGAGATGCCGGGTGGGATGCTCGCCGCCGATGTGCAGCGGCACATGGAGCGAAACGATATCGCAGCCGAAGATCTCCTCGAAGGGAGCGGAATGGAACGCCGGTTCCCGCCCGGCCTTCGGCGGATCATGCTCGATCACCTCCATGCCGAACGCGCCGGCGCATCTCGTCAGCCTCCCGCCGATCTGCCCGACCCCCACGATACCGAGCCGCTCCCCTTCCAGGCGCGCCAGACCGCGCGCGCGCAGTTCCAGCAGCGCCGCCAGCACATACTGCGTCACGGCGGTGGCATTGGAGCCTGCTGCGTCGGCGAAGGCGATGCCCGCATGTTCCAGATAATCGAGATCGATATGATCGATGCCATTGGTGGCGGTACCGACGAAGCGCACCGGGGTTCCGGTCAGCAGATCGCGATCGACCCTGGTGATGGAGCGTACCACGAGGATATCGGCATCGGCAAGCTCCGCCCGTGTTATCGCCCGTCCGGAGAGAAGCCGCACCTGGCCGTACTCGCCGAGCGCCTCCATCGCGCAGGGTATGTTCTCATCGGCAACGATGGTCATCTCGTTCTCTTCATATTATGGATCTGCTGGAGATAGGAGCGCAACTCCCCCCGGCGCCGCAGGTTGTCGAGATTATCCAGGAAGTCGCTCCGTTCCGCCGGCTCCAACTGCACGATGCTCCGGTAGGCGGCGATCATGCTGCGCAGCCCCGCCTCCTGCCGGTCGATAACATCCCCCATGCCTCCTCCGGCGATCCACGCCGCGCTGCCGAAGAGATACTGAAGGTACAGCTCCCGGGAGTAGTGGAACGCCGAATCCGGCAGTTCGTCGAACGGCGGCATTCCCGAACCGAACTCCGCAAGCGCCGGCGACGCGACAAGCCAGGCGAACAGGTGGACGCGAAGATCGGCGGCCGCCGAATCCAGGGGAAAGGCTTCCAGTTTCCGCACGGCCGCGATGGCGCCTTCATCATCCAGCAGATCGAGATCATCAACGACGAGCGTATCCATCCGCGTACGGACCGCGGAGCCGACGGCGCGGGCAGAATCCCGGGACGCGGAGCACCCGGCAGCGCCCATCGCCGCAACGATGACTGCCACGGGAACGGCGGCCAGGGTTATGGTTCGGGCCTTCCCTTGCGATCTGATGTCGAAGCCGGGGTGATGCTGCATCGTCGGAATCCAGGGAGATGAGGGGAGGGATGAGGAACGGGCCGCTACCGGACGCGCGCGTAGCCATGATCCGGACGCGTCGTCAGATAGAGCCACCATCCCGGCGTTACGGAATACCGGTCGCCGAGATCGACCGGGGCATCGAACACGCGCAGCGTGTCCAGCCTGGCCTGATAGAGGAATCGCCCGGAGACATCGCCGACGCCGGGGACGTGCCCCTCGATGCCGACGCTGTCGTTGCGGAAGTCGAGCGTGTAATGCCCGCCCAGCAGCGCCGTATCGGAGGCGAGGAGCTCCCAGCGTCCGATGATGCCGAGCCCGCCGCCGCTGTAGCACCGGCCGATATAGGTATAGAGGGAATCGTCGCGATAGGAGAACCGCCAGTAGCCGAGCACGGTATCGGGGAGCGCATCGCTGTGCGTGCCGACACCGATCGTCCGGTGATATCCGTTGCCGATCGCCTGGAAGATCAGCGTCAGCGCACCGACCGAATCGGCCACGCGCACGCCCCCCTCCTCGCGATAGAGCGTATCATACACATATCCCTGCAACTGCGAGGCGAGCACGATCTGCGAGCTGTGCCACATCCGCACACCGCCATCCATGAACGAGCGTTCGTACCGGTATATACCCGTTGGAATGCCGGGCTCCGAGGGAGAGACGGGATCGCTGCAGGCACCGAGCGAGACCATGAACGCGGCGATCAGAGCGAAGGAGACAGCGAAGGATTTCATGATGACACCAACAGTGAAGCACACAGAGCGCCGCGCGGTGCGGCTATCGATTACATAATGACCGGCATTCGGGGGATTTGAAACAACCGCCCCGGGAAGCGGGCGATGACGGATGAAGCAGCCGGGCCGGCGTCACCTCTGATACTGATGTTCGCCGCGATGAAATTCGTCGGCGTTGCGAAGCCGTTCGAGGCTGCCGATATCCATCCATCGCGCATCATCGACGCGATGGGGCATAACACGCCGGCCGCCGGCGGAAAGACGCAGGTAGAGTGGGATGATTGAAAATACGCCATCCTCCTCCATCAGATCGAAGATGGCCGGGGAGATGACGTGAATGCCGGTGAATCCCAGCCGCCTGGCATCACCCGTGGTCTCGCGGGCCAGATTCTCCCCCGTCGGCCCGCCATGTCCGCAGAGCCCCAGATCGTCGAAGAGGAGATAGCGCGAGGAATCCCGCTCCATCACCGCGAGCGTTGCAAGGCGATCGGCGCCGGCATGCGCATCGAGCATGCTCCGGAGGTCGATATCGCTCATGACATCCACATTGTGGACGATGAACGGAGCATCGCGCCGGAGGAGCGGCCCGGCCTTCTTCAGTCCTCCCCCCGTATCCAGCAGAAGCCCGGTCTCGTCCGATACCAGGGTCTCCACGCCGAACCCATCGCGTTCACGCACGAACGTCCGTATCTGACCGGCATGATGGTGCACATTCACGACAAGGCGCGTAGCGCCGGCGGCCACCAGGCGGCGCGCCACATGCTCAAGCATCGGGACGCCCCCCACCTCGACGAGAGCCTTCGGAATCCGGTCGGTCAGCGGACGGAGACGAGTCCCCAGCCCCGCCGCGAAAATCATCGCATCCATGACAGCATCGTACGAAATGAGATTGCGCGAGTCGTGAAAAAGCCGGAGCCCCCGTCGTAGTACCTACGACCGGGGGCTCTGCAGTTCTGCCGATGTCCGTACCGGACGGATCATCAATAGCGCGAATCGCGGCCACGGCCATAACCGCCGTTGCCACCACGGCCGCCGCCGCCGAAGCCGCCACGGCTGCCGCCGCCACCACCACCGAAGCCACCGCGGCCGCCACGGTCCTCGCGCGGGCGAGCCTCGTTAACGGTGAGGTTGCGTCCCTGGAAGTCCGAGCCGTTGAGCTGCTCGATGGCCTGCTCGGCCTCATCGGCGTTCGTCATCTCGACGAAGCCGAAGCCGCGCGAGCGGCCGGTCTCGCGATCCTGGATAACCGAAGCCGAGACAACCTCGCCCATCTGGCCGAAAAGCTGCGAGAGATCCTCGCTCGTCGTCTGGTAGGCAAGATTACCCACGTAGATCTTGGTTGACATTATACTGAACCCTTTCCCCTTGCAGGGGTATGAAAGAAGCGTGGTGCTATGGCTTCGGCGAAACACTTTCCGACGGCGAAGTCCGCGATCCTGCTCGAAGAGCTGCTTCTAGTGTGAATGTGAAAGAAGGAAAATCGTACTCTCCGCTATCTCACAACCGCCGCAGATACGCGAACAGAATGCCACACCGTCGGCTCCGAGAGTAGGACACTCGCAAATAACCTCTTCGCCGGGAATTTCGCAAGTGGTGTTTCCATAAGACGATATGACGTTCCCGGAGCAATTTCATGCAAGAAGCTCTCTGATGGCCCGGGAAAGACGCTGGAAGGATATCGGTTTGGTAAGGTGTTCGGCGAATCCCGCATCCATGCTCCGCTTCACATCATCCTCCATGCCATAGCCGCTCACGGCGATTCCCTTGATCGGCTTGATCTTCCGCAGCGCCTTCATCAGTTCGATACCGCTTCCGTCCGGCAGGCCGATGTCGCTGATGAGCAGATCGAAGTTCCCGTCGCGCGCCGCCGTCATCGCGGCCTCCATCGTGCGCACGGCAACCACATTGTAGCCCCGGCGTTCCAGCAGATGGCGCATCACCTGGCTGGTGTCGCTGTTGTCCTCCACGATCAGGATGCTGGTGTTCTCCTTCTCAGGCCCCGCCTGCTGCGGCGCATCCACCCCCGTCCCCTCATCCTCGTCCGGATCGCAGGTTGCAAGACCGATCGTAAAGGTGGCGCCATGATTACGTCCGGAGCTTGCGGCAGTGATTGTCCCCCCGTGAACATCTATCAACGTCTTGCTGATGGCGAGTCCCAGCCCAAGCCCGCCGAAATTCCGCGTGATGTTGCGATCACCCTGCTCGAATGCGTCGAAGATCCTCGGGAGCACCTCCACATCGATGCCGATGCCGGTATCGCTCACCTCCACGATCAGGCGCCCCGCCTCATCATTGGTGGAGCGGACGATGATGCGCCCCTCCTCCGGCGTGAACTTGATGGCGTTTTTGATGAGATTCCAGAACACCTGCTGAAGGCGCGCGGAATCGCCGCGCACGTGGTGCGCCTCCGCCTGCAGATCGAATATGATATCGATCCGCTTCGCAGCCACATCGGCGCGGCAGATGCCCATCACGGCGCCAAGAACCGAATGCACATCAACGTTGTCGATGTTCAACTGAAGCTTTCCCTGCGTGATACGGGTCAGATCCAGCAGATCGTCGATCAGCCGCGCTTCCAGCTCCACATTGTTCCTGATGATCTCTATCCAGATACGCAGCTCATCCGGAAGCCCGGGCTCCTCCTCCAGGACCTGGACCGTGGTGAGCACGGGCGTCAGCGGCGTACGAAGCTCATGGCTGAGCACCGCCAGGAACTGATCCTTCGCGCGATTCGCCGCCTCCGCCGATTCCTTCGCCTTCTTCAACTCCAGCTCCGCCTTCTTCCGTTCGGTCAGATCGATGACAAATGCCACGGAATTGAGCTGCGATCCCTCCAGAAGCGCCCGGCCGATCAGGATCGGAACACGCGCGCCGTCGGAACGGATGTACTCCTTTTCATACGGCATGCACACCCTCGATCTCCGAAGCTCCTCGATCGCCTCCTCGTCCAGATGCCGGTACTCGGCGGCCGTCAGCGTATTCCAGCGCAGCCCCCCCTCCAGCATCTGCTGGCGGGTATAGCCGACAAGGTCGAGGAATGCATCGTTCGCCTCCATGATATTGCCATCGAGGTCCGAGAAGTGAACGCCGATCATGTTCGATTCGGCGAGCCTGCGGAACCGGGCCTCGCTTTCGCGAAGCGCCTCCTCGGCGCGACGGCGTTCCGCGATCTCGTTCTCAAGTTCACGGTTTGTAGCCTGAAGCTGCGACGTGCGCTCCTGTACACGATGTTCGAGATCCTCGTTAAGCTTCCGTATCTCCTCCTCCGCCTGCTGGCGCCCGGTGATATCGATGCCGGTGGCCACCACATGCGAGACATCCCCGGCGTCATCCAGCAGCGCCGTAAGCGACCAGGTGATGCGCCGCACGGCTCCCTGGCGGGTGATCCAGGAGCTTTCGGTGGCGATCGGGAACTCCCCGAGACTGACGCGGTCAAAGGTGTCATGGATGGCATTGCTCTCCTCCACCGGCACCAGGATATCCCACATGTACCTCCCCTGCACATCCTCGAAGGCGAATCCGCTGGTCAGCTCGCACGCGCGATTGAACCGTATGATCCGCCCCTCGCGGTCGAACACCATCACGAAACTCCCAGCCGTCTCCAGCACCGCGGCGATGAAATCACGCTCCGCGTGCAGCTCGTGATTCTTCAGCTCCAGCTCCTTGTACAATCCCCCGATAGCCTTGTTGGTCCTGCCAAGCTCCCTGTTGGTCTGGCGAAGCAGCTCCGCCTGGCGCTTCACCTCCTCCGTCTTGCGGAAGAGGTCGATAAAGACCGCCACCTTCGCCTTCAGCACCTCCGGAGCGAACGGCTTGAACATGTAATCCACCGCCCCCACGGAATAGCCGCGGAAGACGCTGGTGTCGTTCTTGTCCATCGCCGTCAGGAAGATGATCGGCGTGTGCCGCAGCTTGTCGCGTTCGCGGATCAGCGAGGCGGTTTCAAATCCGTCCATATCCGGCATCTGCACATCGAGCAGGATTACCGCGAAATCGCGCTCCAGAAGATTGCGCAGCGCCTCCCTTCCCGACGTCGCCCGCACGAGATTCTGTCCCAGATCGCCGAGGATCGCCTCCAGCGCCATCAGATTCTCGGTGTGATCGTCCACCAGCAGGATGTTCACCTGGTCTTCATTCTGAAGCACCTGCGTCCTGTCCTGGTGAGAACCCTCGGCCGCGTGCGAATCCTGGTCGTGCGATTTCGCCCGCACCTCCTCCGGGTTCGGCTCCTTCGGGGGGGAATGATGGGAGGTGCCGTCGAGCAGCCGCAATTGCGGAAACCCGGGTTCCCCACGCTGCCGATAACTATCTGGTGATGGCTGCAACGCCTTCATAGGATCTTACGATATAATGCGTCGCCGGACTCCAACTGGACGTAGGCGTCTTCGTGCGGGGTGCATTTTACGGTTTCGCGACGTCCGAGCCCCAGCACGCCGAAAGTGGCAAGGCTGGCATGGAACAGCTCATGCACGCGATTCTGCAGAACAGAATTGAAGTAGATCATCACATTCCGGCAGAGAATCACATTGAATTCATTGAACGCGGCATCGCTGGCCAGATTATGCTGCGAGAAGATGATGTTCTCCCGCAGCGACGATCGGAAAATGGCGTTGCCATACCTGGCCGTGTAATATTCCGAGAAGGAGCCCGTACCGCCGGCGTTCTGATAGTTGTTCGTGTATTCCTGCATCGTCGTCAGGGGATAGATGCCGGCCTGCCCGCGCCGCAGGATCTCCTTGTTGAAATCGGTCGCATAGATCCGGCACCGGTCGTACAGCCCCTCCTCCTGAAGGAGAATCGCCATGGAATACACCTCCTCTCCGGAAGCGCAACCCGCATGCCATATACGTATAAACGGGAGCGGTTTCAGCAACGGCACAACGTTCCGGCGGAATGCCAGAAAGAAATGCGGATCGCGGAACATCGAGGTGACATTGACGCCGAGCCTCAGGAAGAACCGGCGCCAGCAGGCGCGATCATGCAGAACCCTGGCCTGCAGCTCCGATACATTGCGCACACCCTCCGCGCGCACCGAATCGCGAACTCTCCGCCGGAGCGAGGAATAGGCATACTCCCTGAAATCGAAGCCGTACTGCCGGAAGACGCCCTCCAGCAGCAACTGGATCTCCAGAGTCTCCAGATCATCGCTATGCTTCTCGTCCGTCCCCATTCACCTACTTATACAGCCAGACGCGGAGCAGGGAGAGAAGCTGATCGATGTCGATGGGCTTCGTGATATAATCCGAGGCCCCGGCTTCGATGCATTTTTCCCGATCGCCCTTCATCGCCTTCGCGGTCACTGCGATGATCGGCAGCGACTGGAACTTCTTCAGCTTGCGTATCGCGCGCATCGTGTCGAATCCATCCATCCCCGGCATCATCACATCCATCAGCACCGCATCGATATCGGCATGCTCCTTCAGCATCCTGATGCCGTCCTGCCCGTTCTCCGCGTATACGACATGCATCCTGTGCCGCTCCAGCAGGCTGGTGACGGCGAAGATGTTGCGGATATCGTCATCGACGATCAGGATCTTCCGATCGGCAAGGACGCTCTCGTTCTGATGCAACTCCTGCAGCCGCTGGCGCTTCTCCTCCGGGAGGTTCGCCTCCACGCGATGCAGGAAGAGCGCCGTCTCGTCCAGCAGGCGATCGACCGAGCGGAGATCCTTGACGATCACCGCCTCGGCAAGACGGTTCAGTTCCGACACTTCCCTGCTGGAAAGCTCCTTGCCGGTGTAGACGATGACGGGAAGTTCCACCAGCCCCAGATCCTTGCGGATCTTTTCGATCAACTCGAAGCCGCTCATATCGGGGAGCCCCAGATCCAGCACCGTGCAGTCGAAATGCTCCTTCTGCAGCGATTCCAGCGCCTCCTGTCCGGTCCCCACCGCCGTGGTCTCCACATCCTCCCCTCCGATGAACTCAATGATGCTCATCCGCTGCGTGTCATCATCCTCCACCACCAGCAGCTTCTTCACCTGCCGCTCGATGAATTCGCGGATATCACCCAGCGACTTCTTCACCACCTCGTCCGAGACCGGCTTTTTCAGATGCGTCAGCGCCCCCATGCGCCGCCCGCGCGGGAGCTCCTCCACCACGGAAACGATGTGCACCGGGATGTGGCGGGTGGCCGGATCATGCTTCAGGCGATCGAGCACCGCCAGCCCGTGCATGCCGGGCAACTGGATATCCAGCGTGATTGCATCGGGCATGTGGACCCTGATGAGCTCCAGCGCGGCCTCGCCGCTGGCGGCCACCACCCCCTTGAAGCCCTTGTCGCGTACCATGTCCAGCAGGATACGGGCGAAGTTGGGATCGTCCTCCACGATCAGCAGCACACGGTCGCCCGGCTCGATGTTCCCCTGGTCATCCTCCACTTCGGATGGGTACCGCCGCTCGACCGGCTCTCCCTCCGCGCCCTCGCCCTCCTTCACTCCGCCATCGGTCTGCGGCTGCTCCGCAACTGACGATCCGTTCTCGGCCGATTCGCCTTCGTTCCCGGCCCCCTCCTCGTCGTCCCCGTCGTGGGTGGCGATCGTGGTGGATATGTAGCTTTCGGGGAGATAGAGCGTGAAGGTGCTCCCCTCGCCCGGCGCGCTCGCCAGACGGATTTCGCCGCCGAGGAGGCGCGCGATCTCGCGGCTGATCGAGAGGCCCAGCCCCGTTCCGCCGTACTTGCGGCTCGTGGTGCCGTCAGCCTGCTGGAACGCCTCGAAGATGACGCGATGCTTGTCGGCCGGAATGCCGATGCCGGTATCGGTCACTGAGAATGCCAGTACGCGCCCGGCGCGGTTCAGCAGCTCGTTGTCGAAGTTCTGCTCGGGAGCTGCTATCCCGACGTTGAGCGCCACCGACCCCTCGTCGGTGAACTTAAATGCATTCGACAGAAGATTCTTCAGCACCTGCTGTATGCGCTTCGAATCGGTGGAAATATGCGACGGCACGTCCTCCGCCAGTGTGAGGACGAATTCCAGCCCCTTCTCGCCGGCCACCTGCCGGAACGTCCGTTCCAGATCGTCGATGAGGCGGCGCAGGGAAACCTCGCTGATATCCACCGCCATCGTGCCCGATTCGATCTTGGAGAGATCAAGGATCTCATTGATCAGCGTCAGCAGATCGGAGCCCGATGAATAGATGGTGTGCGCGAACTCGACCTGCTTGGGCAGCAGATTCTCCTCCGAGTTGTCGGCCAGCATCTTCGATAGAATAAGCATGCTGTTGAGCGGCGTACGCAGTTCGTGCGACATGTTCGCGAGGAACTCCGACTTGTACTTGGAGGTAAGCGCGAGCTGTTCGGCCTTGTCCTCCAGCGCGCGGCGGGCGAGTTCGATCTCGCGATTCTTCTGCTCCACCTCGCTCTTCTGCTCCGAGAGCAGCCGCGCTTTTTCCTCAAGCTCCTCGTTGGTCTGCTGCAGCTCCTCCTGCTGCTGCTTGAGCAGTTCCTCCGATGCCTGGAGCGATTTCGCCTGCTGCTCCAGCCGGCGGTTCGTCTCGGTGAGCTCGCGCTGCTGGATCTGTAGCTCCTGCGTCAGCGACTGCGACTGCGCCAGCAGCGACTCCGTCCGCATGTTCGCCTCGATCGTATTCAGCACGATACCGATGCTCTCGGTAAGCTGGTCGAGGAAGGCGATGTGATTGTCGTTGAAGGTGTGGAACGATGCCAGCTCGATCACCGCCTTCACCTGGCCTTCAAAGAGCACCGGCAGCACCACGATGTTCAGCGGCGGCGCCTCGCCCAGTCCGGAATTGATGGTGATGTAGTTCCCCGGAATACCGCTGATCAGGATGCGCTCCTTTTCGAGACCGCATTGCCCCACAAGCCCTTCGCCCAGCCTGAACCTGTTGGAGAGATTCTTCCGCTCACGGTAGGCATAGCTCGCCAGCAGATTGAGCGTCGTGGATTCCTCCGTGTGATCGGCGATATAGAAGACGCCGTGCTGCACGTTCACCAGCGGCGCAAGCTCGGAGAGGATGAGCCGGGAGACCGTCCACAGGTCCTTCTGCCCCTGTAGCAGCCGCGTGAACTTCGCAAGGTTCGTCTTCAGCCAGTCCTGCTCGGTGTTCTTGCGCGTGGTGTCCTTCAGGTTGCCGATCATCTCGTTCACCGTGTCCTTCAGGTAGGCGACTTCGCCCGCCGCCTCGACGGTGATCATGCGGGTGAGATCGCCCCGCGTCACCGCGGTGGCAACGTCGGCGATGGCGCGCACCTGCGTCGTCAGGTTCGCTGCCAGCCGGTTCACGTTGTCCGTCAGATCGCGCCATGTGCCGCTTGCACCGGGCACGTTCGCCTGGCCGCCAAGCTTCCCTTCGATGCCCACCTCGCGCGCAACGGTGGTCACCTGATCGGCGAAGGTGGCGAGCGTATCGATCATGGCGTTGATCGTGTCGGCCAGCTCGGCGATCTCCCCCTTTGCGTCCACCGCCAGCTTTCGCTTGAGATTGCCATTTGCAACGGCAGTAACCACCCGCGCGATGCCGCGCACCTGCGTCGTCAGGTTCGCCGCCATCGAGTTCACGTTGTCCGTCAGATCCTTCCATGTGCCCGCAACTCCCTTCACCTCCGCCTGGCCGCCAAGCTTCCCCTCGGTCCCCACCTCGCGCGCAACCCGCGTCACCTCCGACGCGAACGAGTTGAGCTGATCCACCATCGTGTTGATCGTGTTCTTCAGCTCCAGAATCTCCCCCTTCACATCCACCGTGATCTTCTTCGACAGATCGCCGTTTGCAACTGCCGTCGTCACTTCGGCGATGTTGCGCACCTGCGTCGTCAGGTTCGCCGCCATCGAGTTCACGTTGTCCGTCAGATCCTTCCACGTGCCCGCGACTCCCTTCACCTCCGCCTGGCCGCCAAGCTTCCCTTCGGTCCCCACCTCCCGCGCAACCCGCGTCACCTCCGACGCGAACGAGTTGAGCTGATCCACCATCGTGTTGATCGTGTTCTTCAGCTCCAGAATCTCCCCCTTCACATCCACCGTGATCTTCTTCGACAGATCGCCGTTCGCAACCGCCGTCGTCACTTCCGCGATATTGCGCACCTGCGTCGTCAGGTTCGCCGCCATCGAGTTCACGTTGTCCGTCAGATCCTTCCACGTGCCCGCAACTCCCTTCACCTCCGCCTGGCCGCCAAGCTTCCCTTCGGTCCCCACCTCCCGCGCAACCCGCGTCACCTCCGACGCGAACGAGCTAAGCTGATCCACCATCGTGTTGATCGTGTTCTTCAGCTCCAGAATCTCTCCCTTCACGTTCACCGTGATCTTCTTCGACAGATCGCCGTTCGCAACCGCCGTCGTCACCTCCGCGATGTTGCGCACCTGGTCGGTCAGATTCCCCGCCATGAAGTTCACGTTGTCCGTCAGATCCTTCCATGTGCCCGCAACTCCCTTCACCTCCGCCTGGCCGCCAAGCTTCCCTTCGGTCCCCACCTCCCGCGCAACCCGCGTCACCTCCGACGCGAACGAGCTAAGGCGATCCACCATCGTGTTGATCGTGTTCTTCAGCTCCAGGATTTCTCCCTTGGCATCCACCGTGATCTTCTTCGACAGATCGCCGTTCGCAACCGCCGTCGTCACCTCCGCGATGTTGCGCACCTGCGTTGTCAGGTTCGCCGCCATCGAGTTCACGTTGTCTGTCAGATCCTTCCACGTGCCCGCAACTCCCTTCACCTCCGCCTGGCCGCCAAGCTTCCCTTCGGTCCCCACCTCCCGCGCAACCCGCGTCACCTCCGACGCGAACGAGCTAAGCTGATCCACCATCGTGTTGATCGTGTTCTTCAGCTCCAGAATCTCTCCCTTCACGTTCACCGTGATCTTCTTCGACAGATCGCCGTTCGCAACCGCCGTCGTCACCTCCGCGATGTTGCGCACCTGGTCGGTCAGATTCCCCGCCATGAAGTTCACGTTGTCCGTCAGATCCTTCCATGTGCCGGAAACTCCCTTCACATCCGCCTGGCCGCCAAGCTTCCCTTCGGTGCCCACCTCGCGCGCAACCCGTGTCACCTCCGACGCAAACGAGCTAAGCTGATCCACCATCGTGTTGATCGTGTTCTTCAGCTCCAGAATCTCCCCCTTCACATCCACCGTGATCTTCTTCGACAGATCGCCGTTCGCAACCGCCGTCGTCACCTCCGCGATGTTGCGCACCTGGTCGGTCAGATTCCCCGCCATGAAGTTCACGTTGTCCGTCAGATCCTTCCATGTGCCGGAAACTCCCTTCACATCCGCCTGGCCGCCAAGCTTCCCTTCGGTGCCCACCTCGCGCGCAACCCGTGTCACCTCCGACGCAAACGAGCTAAGCTGATCCACCATCGTGTTGATCGTGTTCTTCAGCTCCAGAATCTCCCCCTTCACATCCACCGTGATCTTCTTCGACAGATCGCCGTTCGCAACCGCCGTCGTCACCTCCGCGATGTTGCGCACCTGGTCGGTCAGATTCCCCGCCATGAAGTTCACGTTGTCCGTCAGATCCTTCCATGTGCCGGAAACTCCCTTCACATCCGCCTGGCCGCCAAGCTTCCCTTCGGTCCCCACCTCCCGCGCAACCCGCGTCACCTCCGACGCGAACGAGCTAAGCTGATCCACCATCGTGTTGATCGTGTTCTTCAGCTCCAGAATCTCCCCCTTCACATCCACCGTAATCTTCTTCGACAGATCGCCGTTTGCAACCGCCGTCGTCACCTCCGCGATGTTGCGCACCTGCGTCGTCAGGTTCGCCGCCATGAAGTTCACGTTGTCCGTCAGATCCTTCCATGTGCCCGAGACCCCTTTCACCTTCGCCTGGCCGCCAAGCTTCCCTTCGGTCCCCACCTCGCGCGCAACCCGCGTCACCTCCGACGCGAACGAACTGAGCTGATCGACCATCGTGTTGACCACCCTGCCGGTGCGGAGGAATTCCCCCTTCAGTGGCCGGCCATCTATTTCGAGCGCTATGGACTGGGAGAGATCGCCGCGCGCCACGGCGCCGATCACCCGCGCCACCTCGGTGGTCGGCTGCGCCAGATCGGCTATCAGCATGTTCACCGATTCGATACAGGAAGCCCAGCGCCCGCCGCCGCTCAACGACGCACGCTGCGTGATCTTGCCCTCCTTGCCGACCACGGAACTGATGCGGGCGAGCTCATCCGCCAGCCGCTCGTTCATCTCGATAATGTCGTTGAGCACATCGTAGATCTTGCCGGGCGTGCCGGTTTGATCGATCGGCATCCGAGCGGAGAAATCTCCCTTCTTGATGGCGGTCAGTACCTTCAGAAGGAGCTTTGGATCGATGACGTCGGCCGTCTCGTTTGAAGTTGCGGTTGCCATTCTTCTATTCTACTCGGGATATGTAGGACCGTTTCGCACGATAAACGCTCCGGCTGGACAGGGAGCGCCGGGCTGCCGGCCACCGTCCGCGGATCGTCCACATCGAACGCGCGCGTCGCAGGTTTGAATGTGATATTCTGGAATTCAGGAGCATAGCGCTCGGGAACCAACCGCCGATCCCATCGGATGGCGATGTGCGGGTTGCCGGAACCTGGTTATCGCACCGGCATGCGAAACTGGACTGGGGAGCGGACAGCATCGGGCATTCATCATGATGTCGGGCTCGCGGCGCTGGCGCCGACGATGCGCGGAATATTCACCCTGCGGAGCCGGTTCGGCGAAACAGGCGCATAAGGCAACGGATGCGCACATCAGGATGTTCCCAGAATCAGACGGGAGAGGGATACTCTCCGGCGTTTCATTCCGTCAAACGCTTTCAGGGACGGACAATCCGGAAGATGAACGAACCGCACGAGTATTGCCATCGCATCGCCCGTACGCTCTCATGCCGGCATCCCGCAGTATGGATACCACCGCGCCGGGTCACGAAGGCCCCGGGTTGGAGATCGACGAAGCATCGCCATCATCCGCGTTGCTGTAGAGGCTAGGAGCAATTACGCAGCTAAAACCATGCCTTGTCTGCATAGCCGCGATTTCAAAGAAAAACGCAGCACCGGGGACATCTGTGGAGCGATGAAAGGCCTTTCAGGCGCGCATTGTGCAATCCAGGGAAATGAAGATAGAGAAATGCACCGAGCCCGGGCGATGCCCCGGGAAACGGCGCTGGAGCATCGTATGGTCGGTCTCCGGCGGCGGCCGACACGAATTCACCGGCCGCTCAGCCCAGAATATCGTGGATGGCCTGCAGGAGCTTCTGAAACGAGACGGGCTTGGTAAGATGTTCGGCGAACCCGGCTTCCAGGCTGCGGCGGACGTCATCCTCCATACCGAACCCGCTGAGGGCGATACCGCGGATGCCGCTCCTCGCGTGCAGCTCCCGCATGATATCCAGGCCGCTGCCATCCGGGAGGCCGATATCGCTGATCAGCAGATCGAAGCACGTGCAGGAGGCAAGCTCCAGAGCACTGCTCACCGAATCGGCCGTGCTGACGCGGTACCCCCGGCGCTCCAGCAGCATCTTCATGACGGTGTTGGTATCCGAGTGATCATCGACGAGGAGGATATGCACGTACGATCCCTCGTGATCCTGCCTCTCCATGCCGGCGGCATCGGCGACGCCCGCCTCGGGAGAGACGACATCCATCTCCACGGTGAAGGTGGCCCCGCGGTCGCGCCCCTCGCTCGCCGCCGTAAGCGTCCCGCCATGCGCATTCATCAGCATCCTGCTGATGGCCAGCCCCAGGCCCAGGCCGCCGAACCTGCGGGTGATGGAGCGTTCCCCCTGCTCGAAGGCATCGAAGATACGCGGCAGCAACTGCCTGTCGATACCGATGCCCGTATCGATCACCTCCAGCCGCAGCCGTCCCGGCTTCGGATTGCTGGAACGTATCACCACCGTCCCCCCCTCCGGCGTGAACTTCACGGCATTCTGCACCAGATTCCAGAGCACCTGCTGCAGCCGGGCGGAATCGCCCAGGATGTGATGCCGCTCCGCCTCCGGTTCGATCATGATGGTGAGCTGCTTCGTCCGAACATCGCCGCTGCAGATCTCCTCCACGGTGTGCAGCAGCGCATGAGCATCCACGACGTCGTGATTCAACTCCAGCTTCCCCCTGGTGATACGGGTCAGATCGAGCAGGTCATCGATCAGCCGCGCCTCCAGTTCCACATTGCGCCGGATGATCTCGACGTATGGATCGAGCGCCGCCGGGAACTCCGGCTCCTGCATCAGCACCTGCACCGACGCGAGCACGGGGGTGAGCGGCGTCCGGAGCTCATGGCTGAGCACTGCCAGGAACTGATCCTTCGCCCTGCTTGCGGCCTCCGCCGCCTCCTTCGCCGCGTTCAGCGCCAGTTCGGCATCCTTGCGCTCGGTTATATCGTGATAATTGGCGATGATCGCCTTTTCCCCGGCGGCCGTTGCAAAGTGCGCCCATGTCCCCTCGACCCATCTCCAGAAGCCATCCCTGTGCAGCTTGCGGTACTGCACCGTGCGGCCGTTCCGCTCGCCGGTGAAGACTTCGTCGAAAAGCTCGCGGCAGAACGGAAAGTCATCGGGATGCATCAGGTCGAAGAAATTCGCATCGCTGAACTCTTCGACCGCATAGCCGAGAACCCGCGTGGTGGAAGGACTGGCATAGAGAATGGAGCCATCGCATGCGACGAGCGCCGTGGCGTCGTAGCTGTGTTCGATCAGCGCACGGAAGTGCTTCTCGCTGGTATGCAGCGCCACCTCCGCCTCCTTCCGCACAAGCGCCTCGCTGATGATGTTCGCGATGGCCTGCATGAAATTGACATCGTCGCGGTTGAACTTCCGCCGGCGCGTGGTATGCGCCCCGACGATCCCGTACGGGGCGGTAGGGCCATGCACGATCACGCTGACGCCGCTGATGATCCCGTGACCGTGCAGTAGCTGGGTTCCGGCGAATCTGGTCTCTGATTTCAGTTCATCGAACACCACGGGCTCGCTGGAAAGCAGAGTATACCCCGCCTGCGATTCCGGATCCATCGGCACCGTCGCCACACCGATCAGCTCATCATCCCATCCGACGCCCGTGCGCAGAAGGAATGCGCGCTCTCCGGGGAGCAGTTCCAGGAACTTGCAGAATTCCACATCCAGAATCCGCGCGACGATCCTCACACCGGCTTCGAGAAGCACGTCGATATCGGCTCCGGCAAGCGCTTCCAGACCGAACTCGGCGATGGCCGCCTGCTGCCTGGCCCGCGATCGAAGCTCCTCCTCCACATGTTTCCGCTCCGAGATATCACGGAAGGTGCAGATCACCCCTCTGACGCCGGGATTTTCCAGCAAGTTCGTCTCCCCCCCTTCCATCCAGAGCCACCCGCCGCCGCTGTGGCGGATACGGTACTGCGCCGTAACCCTGGTGCCCGGCAGGGTAAGAAGCTGGCGGAACTGCGCGGCCATCAGCTCCTGGTCCTCCTCATGCAGGAATTCCAGCCGGTTCCGTCCGATCATCTGCTCCGGCGCGTAGCCGAGCAGCGCCGCGGTGGAAGGGCTGGCATAGAATATCGTCCCGTCGGCGGCGATCAGCCAGATGCAGTCCCAACTGTTGTCGATAACCGCACGGAACAACTGCTCGCGCTTGCGGATCTCCTCCTCCGCGGTCTTCGCCTCGGTGATATCGCGAACGATGCCCAGCACCTCGTTCTCGCCGCTCAGGACCAGGCGGGTCTCGTAGTACAGCATCCCCTGCTCCTCCTCGGAACGATATTCGAAGCGCTGCGTCTCCCCAGAGGTGAGAACAAGCCCGGAGTGCAGGGTAATCAGATCCGCCAGATCACCGGGAAGCACGTCGTGGGGATCGCATCCCAGCATCTCCCTGGAACAGACCCGGGCGTAGCCCCCCTCGTTCGCGACAACATCGATGAATTTCCCCGTGTTGTCGATACGGAACATCAGGTCCGGAATGGCGCTCAGCAGGGCGCGGTTGCGCTTCTCGCTTTCGACGAGAGCCTGCTCGGTGCGCCTGCGGTCGGAAAGATCAAGGACGAAGGCCACCACATGTTCGCGCTGCCCCTCCAGCAACGCCGCTCCCAGCAGAACGGGCACGCGGCCGCCGTCGCGCCGGAAGTACTCCTTCTCGAACGGCGTGCAGACCCCCAGCCGCTGCAGTTCGTCGATGGCGTTCCGGGAAGCCCCGGCATGCTCCGGTGGCGTCAGATCGGTCCATCGGATTGCCCCGCCCACGAGGTCCTCGCGCGTATAGCCGACCATACTCAGGAAAGCATCGTTGGCGTCAACGATATTGCCGTGGATGTCGCTGAAGATAAGGCCGATGACATTCGCATCGAACAGCCGCCGCACCCGTACTTCGATCTTCCGCATGGACTCCACGAGACCGATATACTTCTCCCGCGCCTCGATCATCTGCTGTTTCAGCAGCTCAACATCCTCCCCGCTCCGCAGCACGCGCTGATGGTAGCCGAGGCCGCCGTAGAGCGCCGCCGCTCCCGCATCGACGAGGAGGCGGAGAAGGGATACATCGAGATCGGCCGGGGCGGTCCGCCAACGCAGCGCGATCCCACCAAGCAGCACATCGTGAAACTGGAGCCGAAGAATAGCCACGGGGGTGTCGGGTCCGCCCGCCTGAGAGGCAGCGCCGGGAAAGCCCGGCAGCCCGGAGAGAATCATCATCGGCTCGGATTCCAGCGGCGACGGGAAGAGCGGCCCGGCCGGAATCGACGGAATCGCCACGGCGACCTGCCGCAGCGCCGGTTCGAGCGCGGCGTCGGCATGGAGTATGAAACGCTCGACATCCGCCGATCCCTCCACGATACGATCGATCACGCACCACTCGGCGAAGCGGCCGACGATCCTGCGCGCCAGCGTCTCCAGGATCGTGGAAGGATCAGGAGAAGCGGCAAGCATGCGGTTCGACGTCGTCAGGAACTGCAGGTCGGCAGCCGAGAATCCGGGTTCGTCCGCCATCATGTTCATTCGACCGGAAGGGAGACCATGTTGCATTGATCAATCAGCGTGGTATCGGGCATACGATTCGCAACCGGCATGGCCGGAGCAACCGGGACAACCCGACATATGTCGGAACAACCTACGAAAACATGGGATCAATCCACCGCTGCCGGACATCCGTATGATGGCGGGCGAACAGCGGCATAGTGATGATGCATGGCGTATGAATGGCATCGCTTACGGCGTTCACACGAGATCAGGCACCGGCGGCGACTCCAGCGCCTGCTCCACCTCGGCGAGCGTGTGTACGAGCTCCTCCCCTTCCTGATCGAATCCCAGCGCAAGCTGCGCCGAGGGGGTCACGCTGGCGAAGCATGTTACGACGGAGGCCGATTCCGGCGCATCGCCGGCAGCGCGATACGCGAACAGAAGCTCCGGAAGCCTCGCCGCCAGGCCATCATTCCGCGCAACAAGTTCCGCCGCGAACCGGCGGATGATGTCGATGGAACGCGTGACCGCAATTACCTGACGCAGCCGCCCCCGTTCCTCGCCATCGAGATCGGTGCTCATCGACAGCAGCAGGGGAGCCGCCGTTCCGAGAGCGAACACATCGAATCCATGCTCCGGTTCCTCCAGAGCGAGGACGCCGCCGGCATCGGGGTCGTTCTTCAGCGCCGAAAACGCCAGCAGCCGGAGCGCACCGCTCCCCAGCAGCCGGAGCGAGTGCCGGCCATGCTTCCGGGTTATGATGGTGACGGACGGTTCTCCCCACGGCCCGCGCTCGTCCACCTCCACCGCGGTGACTCCAGGGGCCACGCACGCGAGATCGGCGGCGATCCGTTGCAGCACTTCGGGGTCCTCTCCCTTCATGCGCAGCAACGCCGCGGCAAGGTTTCCGCCGTCCGCCCCGATGAAGGAATGCGAGAGGCTCTCGCCGCCGCCCGCCACCGCCTGCGGTTCCAGCTCCATCCGGCGCCACCCGCGCATCTCCTCGCGCGCGGCGAATGCATGGGGAAACTCCGTATTGGAGATTGTGCTCAGCACTGTCCGCTCCCCCCCCTGCGCGGCGGTCGCCATGTCCCCCCCGTGCCCGTCCTGGTGCAGATACACGGTCGCGAGCCCGTTCATGCTGCTCGTGGAGATGAACGGGACGGTGCGCCCTGTACGGAGGGCGGGCAGCCATATATCGCGTCCGCCGCGGATGTAGCGCCTGGCCCACGGATCGGAACTGCGCTGCACCGGAAGAAGCGCCTCGTGTACCACCCGGAGCCGGTCGGGACGCCGCTCGCCAGGCTCACGGGCAATCGCGACCTCGTAGCGCATCCGTGTGTACCGGATATCGACCTGCGTTCCCCAGTCGTCCACCACATCGGGTTCGACGAGCATTTCCACGGCGAGACGCATGGTCCCGGCGCGCGAGCCATCGGGAAGGATCGCAAAGAGCTCGGCCGGTTCTCCGCGCGCCTCCTGGAATGCGGCGCGCAGATCCCCTTCGGCAAGATCGGCAAGGAGGCCGACCGCGTCGAACAGATTGCTCTTGCCGACCCCTCCCGCCCCGACGATCGCCTGAAACGGCGCCAGATCCAGCGCAAGGTTGCGGAACGTCTTGAAGCCGTCGATTTCGATGCGTGTGATCATGAGGAGATTCCGTAGTCGATGGAGCTGTACGGGACACCCGTTCCCACGGATGCGGTCCATCCGTAGGGACGGCATCCTGTGATGCGACATGGAGCACGTGAAATTCAGCGAAAATATCCGGGGAGCATGCCGCCCCGCATCAGGCGTTTACGGCCTGACGCCCGGCGCGCTCCACTTCTCCTCCTCGCGGTGAAGCAGCGCGACACGGATATCCGGATGATGCTCGCGCAGATGCCGCGCAAGGCGCTCGGCGAAATAGACCGAGCGATGCTGCCCGCCGGTGCAGCCGAAGGAGACGGCGAGGTTCGTGAACCTCCGTTCGAGATAGCTCCGCACACTCGCCTCCACCAGACCGACGACATTGCTCCAGAAATCCTCCACAGCCTCCTCGCGCTCCAGAAACTCCACGACCCCGGCATCGCGTCCACAGAGATCGCGATACTGGTCGTAGCGTCCGGGATTGTGCAGCGCGCGGCAGTCGAAGACGAAACCGCCGCCGTTTCCGGCGACGTCGGCCGGATAGCCGCGGCGGTAGCTGAAACTGGTGATTGTAACGACAAGCGCGCCGGGTGCATTGCCGGCGGAACCGGCGCCCGCAGCATACGCATGTCCGTTCAGACCGGCCGGGACATCTGCTCCAGCAATTTCATCCGGTATCGCGCCTGCCCCGGAGCGCGGCTCCGCGCCAGGCCCGCCGGATACACGATCGCGGAGGTCCGAACGGGCGATGCGCTCCAGCACGCCGCGCAGCTCCGGCATCTCCACGGGAAGCCCCTTCCGCAGAAGCCCCTCGATATTGTCGATGGCGTAGGGAACGCTCGCCAGAAAATGCGATTTCCCCTCGAAAAACCCGCGATAGCCGTACGCCCCCATCGCCTGCATTATCCGTATGAGCACATAGCCCCGGTACAGTTCGATGAACTGCGTGCGATCGATCGCCACATAATTCGCCAGCGCCGACAGGTAATGCTCCAGAAGCTCATCGCGAACCTCGTCGGGAATATCCGCCTTGGCATCGTACAGAAGCGAGGCGATGTCGTACTGGAGGGCGCCGCGGCGTCCCCCCTGGTAATCGATCAGCCAGGGATCGCCATCGCGCAGCATGATATTGCGCGACTGAAAATCGCGATAGAGAAAATGCGTGCGGTCGGCACGGAGAAGAACATCGCACAGCCGATCGAAATCCTGCTCCAGACGCGCCTCGTTGAAAGGGATACGGGCAAGCTTCACGAAGTGGTATTTGAAATAATTCAGATCCCACATCATCGACCGGCGGTCGAATTCCGTGCAGGGATACGCCACCGAATAATCGACCGCGGCTCCCCCCTCCACCTGCACGCGCGGCAGCATCTCCACGACGCTCCTGTAGACCGCCGTGATCCTCCCGGGAAAGTCGTCGCCGGTTCTCGCCGCTATCAGCGCTGCGAACAGCGTGGTATCCCCCAGATCCTCTTCGAGATAGAGCCCGGCGGCGGCATCGACGGCATAAATATCCGGAACGGGAAGGCCGATTTTCCGGAACGCGCGCGAAAATGAAACGAATGCCTGATTCTCCTCCGGGTCCGGACCCCACACACCGATGACGCCGGAACCATCGGTACGAATGAGCCGGTAGAGACTCCGGTTGGAACCGTCGGCGCGGAGGTCGATGATGGCATCGGGACGGTGTCCGAAGCGTTCCTGGTAGAGATCGAGCAGCCTGGATTTCATCAGGGAAGTTTACGAAAAAGAGACGTCGCGGCGGCGAAGCATTTTGGGAGCGGCCGGCAGTTGGTCGATAGCCGCCGCCGGCGGAAAGAAGGGGCCTGTTCCCCTACGAACGAGTCACCGGCCACCCACCAAAAAATTCCCCCGGCGCGCCGGGCGCCAGGGGCCATGAACGAGCGGTGGATCAGACGGGCCGGCCCATGTTCGTCATGGAGGGCCGGCCCGTACTGGATGCCTTATGGCGTCGGAACCAGCAGCACTCTGTGCTCCAGGTTCATCAGGCCGGATGCATTCTTCACATCCATCCTGAACCTGTAGTAGATCGTGTCGCCGTCCTCCGTCTCGGCCGGGAGCGTCGGATTCTCCGGGTTCTCCGTGGCCCAGACATATGTTCCCGGATCATCGGGGCCATACTCCTTCAGCTTCACCCAGTTCCCTCCGGATGTCTGCCGGTAGAGATAGTACCGCTGCCCGGTCGGCGGCGGCGCCCAGGTGAGCGTGAGGTTCTGTATCTCGCCGCCGCTGATGACCAGCGGCTCGTAATGCAGCTCCGGTGCCTCCGGGTTCCTGGAATCGATGATGTTCGCCATCAGCACCCTGGAGGGCTGCGACGGCGCGTATTCCACCGCTCCCGCCTCGTTGATGATCCGGCGATAGACGACGGCCCTGTAGTAGAGAACCTCACCATACGGCGGCTCGGTGAGATCGGCGAACGTATCCTCCATCACATACTCGATCCCCTGCCCGGCCGGCTCCGGCAGATCGAGCACCACGGCCTCGGTCATCGTCCGCAGCGAGAGCGCATCCTCGGGGGTCCGTGCCCGGAAGAGGGCGACGCGCCGGATGTTTTCGCTCGGGAGATAGCTGTTCACGGATACGACCACCGCCGGCTCCATATCGAGAAGCGGATTTGCAGCCTGCGCCTTCACACCCCGTACCGCCGGAGCGGCCGCGGGGAAGGAGTTGATGAGACGCACCGGACCGAGCATCTCCCCCGGATTGCTCACCATCCCGGTATCCGACAGTTCCGCGCTGAAGTAGAAGTAGAAATTGCGCGCGGCGCCGTCCAGCGTGAAGTCGGAGAATCTGATCTTCCAGTCGCCGTTCACCTCCCTGCGGCTCACCATAGGGAAGGGATCGAATCCCTTTGCCGGGTCCTGCGTCGGCTCCCCGGCCGCGTCGGTCCAGACCGGCGTGCGGCTGGATGTCACCAGCGCGTTATCGGGGGGCACGAAGGTCATCAGCACGGGCGTCCGGGTGAGCGGAAGCGCCGAGCGCATGATGGCCCGCCGGATGTAAACCGCCATATCTCCGATCGACAGCGATCCGTCGAACGGCTGTATCTCCTCGCCATCATCATCCAGGTCGGTGTATTCCTCGTTGTCCGGCACCGGCATCCGGTACGGCGTCTCTCCCGTTCCGGAATATTCCGGGAAGAGCGACGCATTGTTCGCATCGGCAATCGCATCCACCAGATTCCCCCAGCGGTCGAAGAAATCCTCATCGTCATCGGCCAGAGGAACGTTCTGGCGGATGGCCTGGATGGTCGCCGGCGTGTAGAGCGCCCGCAGCACATCCTCGTCGCTTGCGCGGAAGAAGATCATGCCATAGGGCTCATCGGCGGAACGCCCCGTCATGTCCACCATCGTATCGAACGTAAAGCTCGACTTGCCGTAGTAGTCGGGACGTGTTGCGTACTGCGCGCCCTGCGGCCGGTTCGGCACCTTCGGCTCCAGAATCCTGCGCGCGATATGGACGGCCGGGGAGGTGATGGCCGATTCGTAGCCGTTCGTTCCATCAACGGAGAAGCCCCCGATGAATGTCTGGCGGATCTTCTCCCCGACCGCCGGGAGCACCTCGTCGGCAATATCCACCGCGTTCCCCTCCGACAGATCGAAGTAGACCCGGTACGAGGGATGGAAGTTCACTTCGATGGTCGCCGCCTGACCGTTGCGCGGGATGATGAGATCGGACGTATCCGCGAACGACGGATCATACACCCAGACGGTGAGCGGCGTCGCGGGAATCGACGGATCGCCGGGATCGGTCAGGATCTTCACCGCCTTCAGCACCTTCTTCTCACCGCCCGCCCCATTCACACGGGCGACCCCCATGTACCATTCCACGCGCCGGACAGCCGATCCCACGCTCCCCGCGTACGGCGGCAGCGTGAAGTTGTCGAAGACGAGCTTGTAGGAGCCGGTCGGATAGCTCTGCCCCTCCATCTCGTGCCCTTCCGGATACACGCCGAACTCCTCGGTGGCGGTCACCTGCCGGGTGATGCCTCCGATCCTGAGCTGCTGCGTGCGCCCGTCGCGGTCCGTCTCCGTTTCGTGGTACTCCTGTCCGTTGTCGGTGAAAGTGATCACCTCCACCCTGGCGTCGGGAAGCGCCGTCCAGCTATCGGGATCGCCCAGGTTCTCCACGACGGCGAACTGCTCGCCGGCAAGCGGGCCGTACCATTCGCCGGCGCGGGAGATATCCGGCCGTAACTGCGGCACATCCCCCTCCACCGGCTGCGCATACTCCTGTTTCACGGTGAAGACCGCGTAGTCGCCGGCTCCCTGCGTCCGCACGGCAGTCACATAGTACCGCAGGCTCTTCGCCACCAGCAGGCTTCCCACGAATCGCGCCGGATCGGCGTTCATCGTCGGCTCTATCGTCTCCACGCCATCCGGTCCGCTGTAGTCCACGTAGGATGTGGTGAAGACGTCGAGCAGCCCGTCGCCGACATCCACGACCTCCGAGATCTCGCCACGGACCACATCCGGCGGCATCTCCCGGAAGAGGAAGCCCACGGACGTCGCCCGGTCATACTCGCGGTTATGCACGTGGGTCCAGTCGAATGTGACACGGGTGAGTTCGTGCAGGTTCTCGTGCTCCTGCTCGTATTCCGAATTGAAGATCCGCGGCATCTCCCGCTGGATGAACTGCGCCGTCAGGTTCAGCGGCGGCACCAGCGTGTTCCTCTTCGGGAAATCGTTTTCGATATCCAGATATGGCGTGGTCGGCGATACCCGCGAGAACCAGTTGACGCCGTAGATGCCGTAGTTGTAGATCTTCTGATCATCCCGCTCCTTCTCCAGCTCGTGGATGAAAAGCGGGTCCTGATGGGCGCCCGTCGCGGGATCGATCCTGTCCGGTATGGGAATCGCCTCGGCGTTCCCCTGATGATCCTCGAACGGCAGGAATCCCGCCGGCGCGTAGCTCCCCGCATCGTTGGCGATATCGGGCAGCACCCATTTCCCGGGAACTCCCCCCGTCACCTCTCTGTACCGGATGCCGTAGAGCACCGGCATGGTGCCCCGCCCGCGGCTGTAGGTTCCGGTCTCGAAGAAGAACCCTTCGTCCGATTCGGCGAACCGCTGCTCCAGATCGAAGACGGTAGTCTTGCGATTGAACCTGATGAACCGGCTGTCGCCATACTTCGTGTAGCCGTTTTCGTCGGTGAAGGGCTCGACCGTCTCATCGAACCGCGGCAGCCCGAGATCGTGCGAACCCAGCTCCGGCGCCACCGGCAGGCGATAATCCTGGCGGCTCGTCGGCAGCGAAAGGAATCTGTGCGTCAGCTCGGTGGTGGCTCCCCCGCTCTTCTCCTCCGCATCGTACTCGGCGAAGTAGACGTACTTCTGCGACTGCGTGTCGGCGCCGAGCGGCACCTGCCAGTCGATATATCCCAGACCGAGCATGCGGGCGATGTGGAAATCGACCGAGGCGAAGTTCAGCATTCTCAGAAGGCTGATCTCCACCTTCGAGCTCTCCTGCGGATCGGGATCGAGCGAGCCATGCAGCTCCCTGGCATCCCAGTTATCGGGATCGGTGCTGAGCGTCAGGTACTGTTCCACGAAGTGCCTGATGCCCGACGCCTCCTGCCGTCCATGCGGTCCGAGCAGCGGATTCCACTTCTCCCTGTAGTTCGCCACCTTCACCTTCCCTCCGGGATCTACCGCCGACGCCTCGGTCGGCGAGACATAGCGCGGCCACAGGTTGTCGATCGGATAATGCGAGACATCCTCCAGGCGATTGAAGACCTCCGTCTGGTCAAGGGAGAGCGCGAACTCCCCGATCTTCTCCCACGCGAACCGGCGGCGGGCCGCCAGATAGAAATCCTCGTACGTTTCCAGCTTCAGCTTCACCGGATAGCAGCCCTGGTACTGGAACCGGAACCGCTGCACCATTTCGCTATAGACCTTGTAGAACGAGGACCACGTCGTGAACTCCTCGCGGCACGAGACGATCGGCACGATGTTGCGTCCGCGGCGACCGTAGGAGATTCCCTCGATCTTCATGTTCGGCGATCCCACCGATGTGACGCCTATCTCCAGGGCGAAGAGCGCCAGGGATGACGGGATCACCTCCACCTCCATAATGCCGGTGTACTGGCTGATGACATCCATGACGATGGTCGCGCTGGAGGTTGCCTGGCGCCCCTGCAGGAGCGTCTGGTACTCGTCCACATCCTTGAAGCGGATCAGGGCCGAGCGATATACCGGGAAGGCGCCGTCGGGCTGCAGATCGGTGTAACGCAGCTCCGCCCCCATGCCGGTGATCACCTCCTCGTGCGGCACCTTGTTATAGAGATCGATCGTGATGGGATAGGCCTGCTTGTATGGCGTCCGGAAGATCCTGACGAAGTCGTCGGGCTTGTTGAAGCCGTAGTCGGCGGCGTAGGCCCCCCCCGGCGCCGCAAGATTCCCCTTCGGCAGATGGTTCTGCAGACGATCCAGGAACTGCCACCGCAGATGCACACCCCCGGCGGTTCCATCGCTCTGATCGGAGCCGGCTGCCTGGAGGTAGAGATAGGGAGACTGGATCGCCATCCCCTGGTAGCGCTCCTCGCCGCAGATCGGGATCTGGTTGGTGGCAAGCAGACCGCGCAGCGACGCGACGACGCTGCCGAGCGTCGGGATAAGCGCGTCGAGCTCGTTCATCGCTCCCGTGTATGTGGTGTTCGGCGCCTCGTCGTAGCCGAGCCCGAAGATCGCGAAGAAGCTCATCACGATCCTGAGCTGGCGGCAGCGATTGTTCATCGATGTGGCGGCGGCATCGGGGCACGGATCGGCGATGACGGGCTGGCCCACGTACGGCGCGTACGTCAGCATCAGGTCATACAGCCCCTGGATCTGCGGGCCGACGTTCGTCTCGAACGAGTTGAGGATCCCCTGCGGCAGCGGCAGATCGGTCTCGCAGACAGCACAGATACAGGCCAGAAGCTCCATCCACTTGGCGCGGAACCGCCCCATCGCCGTTGACGACGGCAGTTCGATGCCCGGAAGCGCCCGGTATGCCTCCGCCTGCGCCTCGAAGAGGCGTGCGAAGAACTCCACCCTGATTTTGTACTGCGGGGAAAGCTCGTACATCCGGCTGTAGGCGACGGCCATCACGCCGAGGACGAACCGGAGACGCTCGCAGAATGTTCCCGTCGGCATCGGCGTCGGCGTCAGGCGCAGCAGGTTCTGGATCGGTATCATGTCGGGGCCGATCTCCAGCAGCAGATCCTCCACCGCCGCCACCGGCCCCAGCATCACATTCGGCTCGCCCACGCAGAAGAGCGCGTAGTGTTCGGGGAGATTCGCCAGCAGATCGCAGACGCCGTAGCCGGCGTCGCAGGCATGCACCCCGGCGCCGGCCAGATTCTGGCGGTACGGAATGTACGCTCCCTCCCAGTCAACCAGCATCGTCTCCAGGTCGGCGCGCAGTTCGGGGTCCCACTCATGAAATGGCGAGCAGATCCAGTAGAACGCCTGCACCACCTCCAGCAGATTCCAGCAACTGGTGCCGAAGACCTCGGGTGAAAACGGCGACGCCGGGCCGGTGGCGCTGAAGATCCGCTGGTACAGCGCCGCGATGCGCGCGGTAAAGAGCGCATCAAACTGAATGCGGAAGGTTTCCGGGACGTCCGCGCGGTTGAGGCAGAGCCGTACCAGGCACTCCAGCATGTCCAGCCACCGCCGGCAGAGATCATCGCAGATGGAGAGATTCGCCCCCGCCAGCAGCGGCGTGAATTCCGCCATCGCCGCGCTGATCGTGTCGTACTTCAACGCCAGATTCGACGCGACACCCGGATCGATCTCCTCGCATCTGATGCAGCTCAGCGCCATGAAGGTGATGACATTGTGCAGCGGCTGGCAGCAGACCGGCGGCGGCACCGGAATCGCGATCGGCCCTCCCGGCGGCGCCGTGATGATGGCGATGTAACCGTCGAGCGCGTTGATGTGCGGGCAGAGCAGCGTATCGAAATCGTCGGCGATGCCTGCCGTTACCAGCTTCTCACGATCGGCGCAGAGCCGGCAGAGGCAGTTCAGCAGATCGAGCCAGCCCTCGCAGAATGGCGCACACGTGGCGCAGGCGCCGGGATCGTCGATGCCAGCGAACGCAACGTACATGCCACGGTAGCTCAACTCTCTGTAGAAACACTCCACCGTGTAATACTGCATGATCGTGAGCGCCGACGGATTCGAGTACGCATGGATCAGAACCTGCAGGAGATACTCCAGACGCACGCAGAAGGAGCTTCCCGGCGAGGGCATCTCCTCGGGATCGAGCCCCAGCGCCTCGACGATCGGCACCAGCCGCGACTCCAGCCAGGTCATCTTCTGCTCAAGCGCCGCGATGTGCGTATCGCCAAGGTTCGGCGCGTTCGCGCAGAGGAGCCGGTAGTAGCGCGGCAGCTTCGTCACCTTGTCGCACTCGAAGTCCAGGCAGCAGATGGCGCGGACCGGGTTGTCCGGATCGGCGACGAAGTTCTCCTGCCGACACTGCTCCCCCTCCATCAGCAGCGCGGAGTTTGCCTGCAGATACCCGCTCGCGGCCAGCGCCATGTTCCCCGCCGGACTGTTCAGCACCCGGACGCGCACGATGTGTCGTCCGCTGGAGAGCGTCCGCGTGGTGTCCAGGAACTCCGGCTGCGTCATGTTCTGCTGGGTTGCGGCCATCAGCAATGTGCCATCCAGATAGATCTGGGCCGTATCATCGGCACGGAACTCCATGACGATCCGCACGCTCACACTGTCATCGCAGAGGCAGAAATCGCGCTGGAATTCCGTCCATCCTATCTGCGAGCTGGCGGCGGTCGGCAGCGGAGAAATCCACTCCGTACCGGGGATCGGATCATCTATTCCGCTGGTGCCGGTGACGATGTTCGCAGGCGCCGGCACCGACACACCTGTGACGGTCTCCGTCACGATCCAGGGCACGGCGCCGGTGGTGAGGTCGAGGCGCATGCGCATATGCCGGCACTGGCACTGCATCATCGCATCGAGCAGGTCGCGGAGATCGGAGAGATAGTGATCCTCGATGTAATCACGGAGCGTTTCGTTGATCGCCGCGTCGCTGCACGCGCACTTCTCGATCACCCATTCGCGCAGCTCGCCGATCACATGGCAGACCGCCTCCACCGGCTCCTGCGACGGCGGCTGCGGCGGCTGCCCGAAGACCTGCGTATACATGCCGTTGAATGTGGCACTTGCGGCGACAAGCATGGAGATTGCGTCGATGACGTCCGGATCTGTCGAATCACGCCTGTCGCACAGGCGCCGGAAGCAGTGGAAGATGCTCAGCAGATCGTCGCAGAACGTATCGGCGCAGAATCCCGGATAGAGCAGATTCAGATCAGCGAGTGAGGAGGCGATGGAGGCGCGCAACTGGTTCAGCTTCGCAAGCAGCGCCTCGTGCACCATCGTGTCGGGGCAGAGATCCTCCAGGATGATCGTGCGGATCTCATCGATCCGGTCGCAGAGCGTCATCACGACGAACGATGCGGGGCCGTACGTGCGCGACTTCAGCAGCCAGTACAGGTTGTCGATATCTGTATGGAGCGCTTCGTAGAAGTCGTTGATGACGTTGGCCGTGAACGATCCCTGATTGGCGCAGACGCGCGACAGGCAGCCCAGCAGATCGCCCCATTCCTCGCATCCCTCCATCATCACCATCGGTGAGCAGAGATCGCCATTGCGCGAGCGGAAGCCGGTGAGCGCCGTCTCGAACTGCAGCAGCAGCGAATCAAGCTGCATCCGGCGGCTGCTTCCACCGGGGACGACGCGGTCGGGGCAGATGGTCTCGAAATACTTCTTCAGCCATGAGATGTAGGTGCAGGTGTTCTCGATCCCCGGGAGCGCGAACGTCAGCGGATACCGTACAAGCTGGTAGATCTGCCGCACGATCGGGCCGAAGGTGCTTTCCATGTCCGTGACCACCGAGGGATCGTATGTGCCGCGCTGCAGGCAGAGCTTCTCCAGACAGTCCCAGATATCTCCCCAGCGGTCGCAGAAATCCTCCTGCGGAGGATCGCACAGAGTGATCGATTCCATCTCCAGCAATCCCTTGAGCTCCTCCCGCGCATAGAAAAGATCGGCGTAGTACGGATCGACTGTCGCCTCCCATACCGGGAGCGCATAGTTGCAGATGCGGCACCACCACGCCCAGAAGCTCACGAGCCGGCGCAGCTTGTCGCACTGGTCGGTGAGGAACGGATCGAAATAGAAGCCGAGCGAATACTGCTGCGACACGCTCAGGAACGTGCTGTAGGTGGCGTTGACGATCGGCTTGATGGTGTAGTCGAAATAGTCGGTGATGGTGGTGGAGAGCGTAAGCTCGCTGCGCTTCGCGCAGAATGCGCAGAAGCAGTCGAGAAGTTCGCGCCACTTGTTGCAGAGATCCCACCGCTGCTGCGTGATGCCCGGAATCACGCTGCCGATGTACTGCCCCATGTACTGTTCGATGCCGTCGGCGAAATCCGAGATGATGTACTGCCAGCGCCAGTTGCGCGCGTTGATCGCCGGAACTGCATTCAGCGTAACGTCGAAGGTATACTCCACCTGCTCGAAGAACGTTGGTCCGGCGGAAACATACCCCAGCCCCAGCATCGTGTTGATCTTCTCCAGCCTCGGCATGTAGGTCTGCATATGCTGGGTGATGCTGATAACCGGCGTCAGCGAATAGAAGCTGGGATACTGCTGTTCGCCGAGGCAGAGCCAGCGATGGAATGCGGACCAGTCATGACGGACACGGCAGAGCCACTCTGGATCGTAGCTGACGGGATACTCGCGCCAGACGGAGGTGATCCGGAGCTCGAACGTCGCCGAACCTGTCGGCCCGGACACCGCGACGTTCACGGTGAACAACTGGGTCGTCGGCGAAGTCTGTACATAGAGGGTGGTGCTGGCATACCCGGACGCACTGCTGCCCGGATCGGTACACTGCACATGTGCGGAGATCGGGAAGCTGGTGGGTGGCACCGGCGCGGCGGGCTGCCCGATCAGGGGCTCGCTGAAGCCCTTGGTCTGGCCTGCCGTGATCGGAGTCTGAATGACCGTGTTCTCCCCGATCGAATCGATGGTGATCGCGAAATTGCTGCCGACATTCCCTCCGATGTACCGGACCTGGGTAAGCGACAGCAGCGCTATTTGCTGTTGAGCCATGTTGCTATCTATTGATGTGATTTGATGATGATTCTATCAGCCGATGACTCCCGTGCCGGGCGACGGTATCCGCAACGATCCGCTCCGCGCGGCGGGGCTCCCCTTCACGGCGCCGGTGCTTCCGGCGCCGGAGGTGGTTGAAGGGGAACGCTCCGCGCGAGGGGACGGGACCGCCGCCGGCGTGCCTCGCCGCCGGAGCCCGTCATGCCGTCATGACCACTCGATCGGCAGCGTCACGGTCACGGCCGGGATGTCGCTCAGTTCGATCTTCCCCTGCACGTTCTTCGTGAACTTCTGCGCCCGGCGATATTCCTTTCCGTCGTACTCCCACGGCGTGAACACGATGTTCAGCGTCTGGATGGCGTTCGTGATGGATGCGCCGTTGTTGGTGATGAAGATCCTGGTCCGGTCCTTCGAGTACACCAGCCGCAGCGGCGGCGCCCCTCCCGTAAACGCGGCGACCGCGATCGCCCCCTCCAGATCCTCCGCGGAGATCTTCGGATCGAAGAAAGGTTCGGGGCTGCGCGCCAGGATGCCGAGCACGGTTCCGAACGCCGGTTCGCGGACGACATGGAATTCCGTGGTGATTGCCGGAGGCAGGCCGGTGATGCCGAGCACCCCCTCCATCAGCCGCTCCAGCTCGTCGGCATACCGCTGCTTCAGATCGTCCGAAGCCCCGGCGGGATCGAGGATCACCGCGCGCGCGGCGGTTGCTGCCGGCGCATCGATCTCGATGGTGTGGAACGCGCTGCGCTCCGCCGAAAGCTGGTAGCTGGCGATGTGGGCGTCGAAATCCAGGTAGCGTGACGTGCGGAAGACGTAGCGATAGACCTCGCGGCGGTAGACCGCGGGATCAGCGCCCGGATCGGCGCCGGTAACACGCGGATCATCGGCCAGCTCGCCGAACGCCGCGATGAACCGGACCGTGTAGAGATTATCTGGACGCAGGCTGAGCGTCGGCAGCGGCACGGCAGTGGAGCGCGACGGCACCTCGGCCACCGGCTGCACCGTCACGCACTGCGTCCCCGCAAGGCTGGTATTGTTGATGATGTTCCGGAATGCCTTCAACTCCCTGGGGAATCTCGGGTTGAAGTCCTTCCGCCACGTGGATACGATGGTGACCGGCGGTTCGGCGGAGCGCGTCTCCGAGGCGTCGGTGATCTCCAGCTCCAGCGCCGAATGGACGTACGTCACGTGTTCCACCGGATCAGCCTGCCACCATCCCCATCCGCTGTACATTGACTGCACGTGCGTGTAGCGGTAGAAGATCTGCAGCTTGGTGTCGCTGTAGTAGAGCGGCTTCGCCCCCACCAGGTTGCCGTCGGCATTCGGATACGAGCGCTCGTAGTCGATGTACTGCTTGATGTCGCGGTACTTGTACTCGTCCTCGCTGCCGGCCGTCAGGCTCTTCTGGTAATCCGGATGGAGCGTGGGGCTCAGAGGATCGCCCTGCTCGTGGAAATGCCCGGCCGGCCCCGCGGTACGGAATCCCCAGATCCGGTAGTGCGTCCGGTTCCCCCCCATGATCTTCTCATTGGTCCGCACCCTGATCGCGAAGATGGTGTTCGGCCGCCAGATGGGCTGGTTCATCAGGGAGATCGACTTCTCCAGATCCTGCGCCACCTCCTTGGTGAAGCGGTAGGGCGGCAATCCCTGGTTGTAGTCGAACACGGCCGGCGGCATCCAGCACACTTCGTGCAGATAGGTGGTGCAGGGATCGTAGCTGCCGGCCGGCAGCCCCTGCGTCAGCAGCTCGTTCTTGAACTCCGACGCCTTCACCTGTGCATCCTCGATCTCGTCCATCAGTTCGTCATACTTCAGCCACTCGTCGGAATCCGGAATCTCGGCGTCACGCAGAGCCTGCGTGGCGGCAAGGTCACCGCCGAGCGAGGTGATCAGCGTGTCGAGAAGCATGCCACGCAGCGCCGCCCAGTAATCCTGCAGCCAGGTGCCCGGAGGGTTCTCCACGCACCCTGTCGGCTCTATCACGATGCGGTCGATCGGCTTCGCGGGATCGTCGTAGTAGACAGCCTTCAGCAGATCGGTCCGGCTCCGCGTCTCGCGCTTCATCAGCGGGTCGTACGGACCGGGCACGGGGAAGCAGACCTTCTCGCGCACCACATCCAGCGCGCTGTTCTCGTACGCGGCCTGGAAGTCCAGGTGGTTCAGAAAGACGTACGACTGCAACGGCTGGATCTTCGTATAGTCAAGGCTCTGCACGGCGATGTAGTTGCGCATCCGGCGGAGCTTGTCGCAGCGCCCGGAGAGCAGCCGGTGCGGCAGGTACTCCAGTTCCAGCTTGTCGGCGATGATCGAGGTCCGGATGCACATCAGCCGCAACTGCTCGCTCATCCGCGACACCAGTTCGGCATCGACCGCGGGATAAACGCCACGGTAGCGGCAGATGCGGCACAGGCAGAAGAGCATCTCCAGCCATCTGTGCTGGGTATCGCCGCAGGTGCCCACCTGGATCACGCGGAAGAACTGGATCTCGTCCTGCACGGCGTCGCAGAAGGCATTCATCTTCGCCAGCAGCGTGATCGGCAGGCTGTCGGCGGCGCCATAGGCGATCACCATCGCGCGGATCACGTTGCCGAAGATGTTGCAGAAATCGAACTGCGCGCCGAGCGTGGAAATGGTCTGCAGCCCGAGCGCCGCGGTGATTTCCCCCAGCATGTCGCTGCTATCCTCTACGAGATCGATCAGCGCAGTGGTGGGGACCGGAAGCGGGCCGCCGTTCTGCATGCACATCGACTCGTAGAAGCCGACGAGCTGTTCGCGGCGCCGGCACGTATCGGTGTTGCAGGCTGCGATGCCCTCATATTCCGGCAGCGCACGGATGGTGTCCATCTCGTCTTCAAGCGCGGCCACCGCTGTGGCGAACGACGAGCTGGGATCGACGGCGATCAGGCAGGTTTCCCTGAACTCCGTCAGAATCTGATCCACCTTCCAGAGCAGGGCATCGACGTACGCCGGCGGCGCGGGAAGCGCCGGGAAGACAAGCTCGAAGAGATCGTCCACCAGAGGCGCGGCATCCTCCTCGATGCGCTCCTGCACCGGGAAGGGAAGCTCGTTCCACCGCGAGCGGAGGAACCGGAGGCACTCCAGCGTTCCCGTCCATTCGCTGCACGTGGTGCTCTGTGCGCCGCAGTGCTTGTAGCCGGCCATCCAGGAGATCAGCCCGTCGTACTGCGACTTGAACGTGGGATAATAGTAGCTGTCCAGGAGCAGGCGCGCCTGCTCGTCGCACTGCGTGAAGAACGCGGCGAAGAAGTCGATCAGCGTCGTCACCTGCTCGCACACGTCGATCGGCACGCTCTCGCCGAAGATGGGCATGCGCACATTCGGCTGGGCAAGAAGGTCGTTGTACTGCACGAAGGAGATCGCCGTGTTCACCGCGTCCAGCTCGGGATCGACGCTGCCGGCGAGATAGGAGAAGACCGCGTTCCGCTCGCCGCTGGTGAGCGCGCTGGAATCGGTGCAGAGCCTGCAGAGACAGCCCAGGATATCGCTCCAGTCGGCCACGAACTCGTCCGCGGCCAGCGTGGTCCCTTCCAGCGCCGGAAGCGTGGCGTTGACGATATCGTCACGATAACGCCGCACCAGCGCCGAGAGACCTGCATGGAAATCATCGAGCCTGTGGCGGAGCGTGAAGGGAAGCTCGTCGTAGGAGATATATGCAACCACTGCCACGGTAAGCGCGCGGCGGAGCGTCCCGCAGAAGCCGGATGCGCTCCAGTCGGTCCAGCCGTAGTTCTCCTCGATCTCCAGGATCACCGGCTCGAATCCATCCACCAGAGCCTGAATCATGGCGACCGCCGGCGAGGCGTTCGGGCCGGGATTCACCACGCAGAGCGTGCGCATGAAGCCAAGAAGCTCCTTCGTGCGATCGCAGTCCGGAGTGCCGCAGGCCGGCGCATCCAGATACTTCAGCGCGCGCGCCACATGGAGATACGCCTGCTGGAGGCGGAGGAAATGCGGCTCCAGCAGCGTTTCGGCGTCGTCGTTCAGAATCTTCGTGAAGTCGAGGCCGAGCACGCCGATGAATCCCGCAAGCGAGAGCAGCCGCCGCCGCGCATCCCATGCCCATGTCAGCGGGTTCAGATCCAGGTCGAGACGTCCGGCGCCCTCCCCCGCAAGCCACATCGCATAACGATATGCGCTCTCGATCTCCGGCTCCACCATGTATCGCAGCTCTCCCCGCACGCTCGCCGGCAGCGTACCCCAGGTATCGTACAGCTCTCCGAGACATGTGACAAGGCCAAGCCACTTTTCGAGGAAGCCGTTGGCTTCGGCGTCCGGCTCTGCATCACGTTCGCCGTGCAGCAGATATTCGTCGGCGTAGCCGCGGATCTCGGTGAAGAAATGTTCCACATTCTCCTGGAAGATCGGATGGATCTCATCCTTCCCCGTGAGCGCAACCATCAGCGTCTGAAGCACCTCCTGAAGCCGGATGCAGAACTGCGCCGATGATGTAATGGGCTCCTCCACCTCGGCGGCCGGCGGAAGATTCGTCATCTGCCGCAGGAAGTAATTGTTCAGCGCGAACTTCTCCAGCAGATCCTTCACCGAGCGCGCCGCGCCGGAATCGATGTCCGGCGCCGTGGTCTCCAGACAGAACCAACGGTGGATGCGCGGCGCCAGACGGAGCTTGGCCCAGATCGTGAGCGGTTCGCCCACGGATGAGGTGGCCTCCGGCTCGGCATCCCATGAATCGGTCGCGCTGCTGGAGCCGCTTCCGGGGTCCTCCGGCTCCTGCGACGGCGTGTAGGGATAGCCCAGGTAATAGGAGATGACGGCATTGTCAGCCAGAGTGCTCAGCTTCAGTCGCACCTCCGTTGTCGGCTGGCTGAAGAGAATCTCAATCCTGTTCTTCGCCTTCAGCATGAGCGATCGGCCGAAGCGGAAGACGTTCGGGAAATCGCTGATGACGCCGTTCTGGTTCGTGATGGTGTAGCGCAGCTTCCTGTCGGATAGAAGCTGGTTGCCGTTGACGATCTGCCCCGGCGTCCGGGCGGTCCAGTCCTGGCACGTCTTTGCGAGCCTTTCCGGCGGGCAGAGGAGCGAGGCGGCGGGATATCCCAGATCGGTGTTGCGGACATCGGCGGCATGCTCCAGCGGCGTCCGCCCCAGTATGCGGAGCTTTGTGACGCTTCCGGCCTGGGTCAGCTGCCAGAACCCGAGGCGCGCATGGCTGGCGATGATGGAGCGGGCCTCGCTCGGCACGGCAGGCTTCTCCTCCATCACCACATCGAGCAGCGGCGTGTTCAGATCGGCCTGCTGGTAATCATCCCACCGGCTCTTGCGCGAGTTCCAGAAAAGTATCTCGACCGACTCCACCAGATACTCGTGCTTCACCTGCGGCGAATGCCCCTTCTGCGGCGGAATGAACTCGGTCCATGTGTGCTGGGTGGTGATCGGAGCGATGGGCCTGCGCCCCTCCGACTGCTCGTTCCCGACCAGATAGGTGACTCCCTTGGTGAACTCGATGTCGATAAAGCTGTCCACCGGAATCGTGAACTCGTCGAACGCTCCGATCCAGACCGGGTCCTTCGGCTTGTCCCCCCCCACCTCGGTCGGGTTCGGCAGCTTGTTCGTGCCGACCGCATCGGGATCGTTGATGGCATTCAGCAGGAAGGGTTCGCCGGTGACCATATGGAGCGCCTTCGCGGGATGACGGGCATCGGCGCGATAGTCGTCGAGAGAATTGTAGGTCCCCATGGGAACAATCATCGTCGCCTCGCTGAGATCGAGGTCGCCGTTGGTGAACCTCCACGTGAGGCTCAGGCTGACATTGATATCGGGGATCGGCCACGGGAGACCGACCGAGACGCGGAACGAGCCGGTGATGATGAAGGGCTTCGGCGCCTCTGCGTCCAGCCGGGCGCTGATCTCCAGACGGATTCCGAAGCCGCAGATCTTGAACTCCGCATAGCCCCACAGCTTGATGAAGCCGCCGATCTGCATCGGCTTGAAACTGAGGCGCGCCCCCAGATCGATGCTGGCGCCGATGCCGATGCGTGCGATCGCGAAATCCTTTTCGAGCTTGAAGCCCGCTCCGGCTCCCGCCCTGATGCCGCTGGAGGAGATCATCAGGTAGTAGTACATCTTCGCAAGGCGCAGCACCAGCGCCTGCACGCGCTCGCTCTCCGGCTGATCCCTGCCGATGTTGATAAACCACGCGCTCGCCTTGCCGTAGAAGAACGCAAGCTGGATACGGGCGTCAACCTCCACGATGTCCCCGCTGCCGTCAGGAAGCTTGTAGTCGATCTCGAAATTGGCATCGACCCCCTCGTCGGTGATGAAGATGGCGGCGCTGAAGGGCGGGTCCTCGTTGGTGTCGAGGCCAAGCCGGCGGCTCAGAATGGCAGCCTGTCCCTCCAGCAGGAAAAGCCCCGGCAGCGAGAGCAGGAAGAAGAGCTTGCTGGAGAAGACACGGCCGGAGTCGCCGGCCGTCGCGAGCGAAATCCCGGCCCCCGCCGTGAAGCCGTTGCGGTTCGCGAGCTTCTCCACGTTGATGCCGCGCGTCGGCTTCGAGTAGTAGTCCCACCATGACTCGTTATCCCCCTTCGCGGCGACGTAGTCGTTGCCGATCATGCCGCGGAAGCCATAGATGCCGAGCCCCGTGGCGCCGAGCAGGATCGGCGTGGAGAGCTCCAGCCCCATATCCACAAGGAACGCCCCCGTTGACGGCACCAGCCGCATCGCCGCGCTCCCGGCGATGCTCAGCTTCGGCAGCACCACCGACACCTGCCCCACGTATTCATCGGCGCCGGGGGCGGTGGAGCCTTCCGGAAGGCTTTTCATCGAGAGAAAGCCCTTCAGCAGCACCGCCGCCGATTCCGGCGTGGCATCGCCGGGGATGGTGAGATCGACGCGAAGCGTCTCAATACGGAGGAAGGAATGATGCTCCTTCCCGTTCATCGGATCGTCATCGACGGTGAAATAGAACTTGACGCCTTCGCCGCGCGCATCCACGCCGGCAGTGCCGGCCTTCACGCCGCCGTCGAAGCCGATACACTTGTAGCGCCGCTCCTGGCCTCCGTGCACCTGCCGGTGCGATCCGATGTGCACCGCCGTCACCGATAGATCTACGGGACCGATGCTGAGCGAGACGGCGTCCGGCAGCGTCAGCGAGCCCCCCTCGAAGTCGATCTCGCCATTGGACCAGATGATGAATTTCTTCACATCGATCTTCTGCGCCAGGAAATCACCGATCAGCGGTATCGTGCCGATTTCGATCGCCCCGGACCCACCCAGGAACCAGCGGCCGCCGGTCTCGCCGAGGGAAATCTCCTTCACCCATAACTTCAGGATCTCGCTTCCCGAAGGACCGATGCCGACCATCAGCCCGTTGGGGTCGTCGATCACGCCGGTGATGCTGAATCCATCGTCGCTGATCGACGCGGCGATGTTCACCGGCGTCTTCGGGGAGTTGGCGGAGAGCCCCGGAATCTGGAGAACGCCCTCGATCGACGAGCCGATGATCGCATTCTGGCGGAACGTCACGCTCAGCTTCGTTATCTCGATCTCCACCCCACCGATCGTGAACTTCAGCGTCTTCTCGCCATCCACCGCGGCGGATTCCTTCAGCGATATGGTTCCGGAGATGCCCCCCGTGCCGATGATGAGCCCCTCGCCGGAGATTTCCGCCCGGCGCTCATCTCCGGGAGAAAGTGGGCTCGCATCCTCCCACGCGATCGGGAAGCTGACGACGGCCTTTTTGATGTAGACGCCGACGAAATCCGGAGTACGCCCGTCGCCCGCAATTTCCGGGATATTCTGCGTGCGGCTGAGATCGAGCCGCGCCCCGTTCACGGAAATAATGAGGCCGGTATTGCCGATCTCCGATCGCTTGAAATAAACCGTGGTGGGGTCTTCGTACGAGATATCCCCCTTGGTGCTGAAATGGAACCGCCCCCCCACCAGCTTTATCTTCGATTTTCCGGCGATCACCTCATCGTTTTCATCCACCGGCTTCAGAATATCCACCGGAAATTCCAGCTCGATTCCAACGCCCAGCGTGGCATCGATTTCAGGGATGAGGAGATCCTCCAGGTATTCCAGAATGGATGTTCCGCCAAGGAACGATCCGAACAGCTCATTGACCCGGCCCTTGAGCGTTTCGACCGTGGAGCCGACCTCATCCAGATACGTCTTGTAGAGAACTTCCAGAATCGGTTTGTCCAGCAGATCTTCGATAACCGGCACCACCGCGGCGATCTTCTCGGCCAGCGTTACAGCAGTTCCGGGGATCGTCACGGCGCCGAGCGCGGGGTAGGCGACACGGACCGCATCGATGAACTGCTCCACCGGATCGGTGGGATCGTTCGCGTCGGTGAACTTCGCGATCGCCTCGGCGATCACCGTCCCGGGATCGAACTCCAGCTTCTGTACGGCCAGATTATAGAGCCCCTTCACATCGTTCAGGAACGTTTCCAGATTGAATCCGTCGATAAACCTGAGAACGCCCCAGCGATAATTCACTGCCAGCGGCAGCTCGCTGGTAAATTCATGTTCCGGATTTTCCGGCGAATAATCCAGTTCGGATGGATTGAGATAGAGAGAAAATCTGTGATCGGAGGGATTATCCGTTTCATCCGGATCGCCGAATACCAATTCCGGAAGATCGAATCCCAGGCGCTGATAGACTATCAACGTCAGACTGAAAAATCCCTCGTCTCCCCGTGCGTTCGTCGAATACTGCAATCCCCTGAAGAAGATCTTGTTGAACAGGGAGCGCAGGTCGGCCGAATCGCTGAGGAAGTCCAGTTGCGGCGGAAGATCCTCAAGCGCCACAATGGAAGATATGGGCGGATAATATGTCTCAGCCATGATGCTGTTCGTTGTATGGTGGTTATTGAATCCGGCGCGGAAATCCGCACCCGTTCATGTTCGGATGTTGGAGGCATGGCCGGGGCGCCCGCATCATGCTGCCCGCATCATGCTGATCGACCATGATGCCCGCGCATGGGCAGGGACGCCCCGCCGATACCGCGTCGCGTCGTGGCCGTCAGGCGTTGTCGATGAGCGTCTTCACCCTGGCTGCCACATCCTGCATGGTGGTGGCAGGAGCCATGTTTTCCGGAGCCGGCATGGAGATCAGCCCCACGCGGACCGTGCACCCCGGAATACTGTCCCGCAGACGGGCGATCCTGTAGAATGCCTCGTTGAAGAGAAAATTCCCGCCGGAGCCCTTCCGCGCCGTTCCAGCGGGAAGCCCGCCGGCATCGGCATTATCGTTGGTGCCGCCGGCCGTGGGATGTGCCGCCGATGCGGCATCGGATTCGTACGACTGGTCGTAGTAATAAACCTGCCCCGATGCCGGCGGGAACGGGTCGGGAAGCATGCTGCCGATGTCGAGCGAGCCCTGGACGAACTGGGGCCATCCGTTGCCGGGCGCTATCACGGCATCGCCCCGTCTGCTCTCGTTATCCGGCATCATCCCATTTGCACGCCCCGCGAAACGCTCGATATCGAAATACCCCTTCCCTCCATTCTCTCCAAGCACGACAATTACATCGGCCTTGTCGGGGCCATCGAGATATTTCGGGATGATCTCCTCGATCAACCCCCGCGTGTCGGCTTCATCGTTGTCGTCCAGGGAAATCCAGCCATATGTGAAGTCGGAATAACGAACCGGAAGCACAATCGACTGAATTTTCCCCGTTCCCCTCACCGGCTCCCCATGCAGCGCCAGCGCGGCCACGCCGGCCGGATTTTTCCGTCTGATATCCGGGGAAAGGGCATAGGGATCGAATCCGATCACCAGCACCTTTCTTCCCGCCACACCGGAGAAGCTCACCCCCTGCGCCCCCGAGACCCCGCGCGAACGCTCCTCGAATATCCTGGTCAGTTGTTCGCGGAATGGCGCGTTGGTCGCCAGGTAATCATGCTCCTTGAATCTGACCCCCATCTGCAACCGCGCCCAGTACAGCGGACGATCATCGTAGTTCGCCCTGGCGAAGATCCGTGCCTGCTCCAGAATATCCTCGCCATAGTCGATCACCACCGATTCCAGCGCATCCTTCGCAGCCTGATTGTTCGGAATCGCATCCGGAGCCACTGACTCGCCGAAACCATTGGCCAGATCTTCCATCACACTGTCAAGACGGATAAGCTCGTCGGGTTCCGTGCGCGAATCGGCAACACGCTCCTCCGGCGTCGGAGAATAATGTGCAAGTTCCTCCAGCCCGCCGAATTCCGTTGACACGAAGAAATTACCGTCGATCGTGTAGACGCGGATATCATCGCCGGGATAGGCGTCATGCTGGACATGCGTGCCGTCGGATTCCGGCATCTTCTTCCACCCACGCACGCCAAGACGATAATTCCTGAACGCCGTAGCGGTCTCCGGATCGGCGCCGGTCTGTTCGTCGCGCAGGAGAATCGACATCTGGTGGTTCGGGCTCAACTCCAACTGGGCGGCCTCGCGCAGATCTTCATACTCCTCCTGTGTAATGCCAAGTATCAGCAGGTCATTCGGACTCCGGTCCGAGCCGATTTCCGCAACCAGTCTGGGGATCTGCACGTCCTCGTCGGCATCCGTATCCTCAACCTTTTCGATCTGGAGATCGAAGCCGTCGAAGATGGATGAATTCTCCACGAACCCGCCGCGCGTGCTGTATCCGCCATTGATCCCCTGAATCTTTCTGGGGCGAACGGAACTGTCCCTGAAATAATCGATTGCGGACGCATAGAAGATCACACACGGCTCATCGCCTCCCTCCCCGGCCGGCTCCACGGCAATTCCCCGCTCCGCCATGTAGGAATACGGAGGTGTGCGCTCGGCGAAGTCGATGAAACGCCTGTCCTGAGCGCTCACCCACTTGGTCACATCGGTCACGTCGTCATCATTCCAGAACATCGTGGTGTTGAGCGGTCCGAAGACATTATCATAGTAATGTTCGGACTTCACAACGCGATCGGACACGCCGCTCAACGATGCCCGCTGCCGCGCATAGTGGAGCTTGACCGCATTTGCCACATACAGTCTCTGTCCCGCAACCGAAGGATTCGGTGTATTCGGGATCATGAATCCGAGCTCCTTCGTCCACAGTGATCCCGACAGAAGAAGATTCTCGCCCGCGACGAACCGATCGGACTCGCTTCTCGTAATCAGCGTGCCATGATCGAGATATACCAAGGGCTCCAGATTATCGGCGACGCGAAGCGCCACAAAGAGATAGTTTTCGTCGCCGCTCCGGACCTGGGATGCAGTCACCATGTACACCGGCCAGGTAGTGGTCTGATATGCACGGGGAATGAACCCGGCCGGACTCAGATCGCTTCCTATTTTCAGGGTCGCACCGGCGCTTGTGTAATTGCCATAATAATCCAGCGAATATCCGTTCTCGTTGCGGATATCGAGATATACGGTATTCCGCGTATGGAACATGGCCACGACATTGGTGTAGAGATCGGCTCCTCTGTGTGTGGCTGCGCCATCCTCCACGCCGATGTCGTAATGCATGCCGTAGTATGCAGCCGGATCAAGAAAATTCAGGATCTCCTCTCTGCGGCTGCGGATATCGACGGCGGTTCCGGGAACGGCCGTCAGATCGATCTCATAGACCGGCTTCCTGGCGAACTCCAGAGTCGGACGGAAATCCCCCTCCTCCAGAACTATTTCAAATCCGAACGGCCTGCCGTTGTGGAAGGTGCCGAGGCTCCGTCCCCGCCGGGCAATGGGGAACTGGAATTCCACATCCGAACTGTAGAAATATTTATCCAGCGGATCGGTCGTCGGCTGCACATCGGGGTCGCTCATGATCTCATGATCCCAGCCGAGCGCATTGCTCAGGGGAACATCGGGGATATCATCATCGTCGCTGGCAGACTTCCGCGCCGCCTGCTGATCGAGAATATCGGCGATAAGATCGGATCTGGACGGATCGTCCTGCACGCGCAGATCGCTGCCGTCCAGCTCGAACAGATCATCGAGGCGAAGCCCGCGGTAGATGAAATATTTCACCGGCGTGAAATCGATTTTCGACTGGCGGAGCGGACGGAGGATCAGATTGACGACCTCCGGATCATAGGCGCTCGTTACCGGGTCCCACACTCTCTGCACAAAGACCGTTCCCGTAACCACGGCAAATGCCCTGACGTCGGCATGGGCCGATGTGAAACCGCTCGTAAGATGGAAGCGATCGGCGGAGACGGGACCGAACGCACGCGCTGCATCCTGTACATCGAGCTTCGCCATTTCGGCGAAGACGTGGAAGCGCGGCCTGTTGGAGCTTACGATTTCAGCATCGGAATAATAGGGGGCGGCGGCGGTGACGAGGAGTTGATGCGCATATTCCGCAAGGATCGCCCGTGGATGACCGGGCTGTGCATGGCTCTGGAGGACCAGTCTGATCATCACCAGATCGTAGTCGCTGCTGACGGTGAAGCTTCCCTCGAAGAAAATCTCGATCTGATCGCCCGCGGCGGCCCCGCCTCCCGCGAGCACAGGGGCCGAGAACGTCAGCCCGGAGCGCGGATTGGCGGCCGTCCATGCTCCACCGGAATACCCGTACACCGTCACCTCCTCGACACCGGCAGCGGTACGGCGCGTGATTTCCAGTCTGACCGCCTCGGTCTCGAAATACCCTATTGGATCATTAAGGCGGATACGGAACGGAATCGCCGTAGCGCTTCCATCGCGGCTCACTTCGATCGATTCCTCGATCGGATCGACGGTGTTGCGAAGGAACGTGACCTCGGCGAAGGTGATTTCGCGGGAAGCCAGATTGTTGTCGCTGCCGACCATCCCGCCGGCAAGCGCGCCATCGTGCGGTGTGATTTCCACAAGGATGTGGGTTCGCATCCGGTTTGCAATCGCGACGCCGGACGGAGGATAAAACCCCTGTCCCCATGTCGTCTTCACGATGAAATGTTCACCAGGCGCTATCCCCCCGTTCAACGCCGGTATGTTCTCATCGGCCGGAGCATTGAACAGCAGACGCTCGGCGCCGATAAGGTATGTCCCGGATCTATCACCGGCTGGAATTGCGGTATGGTTGCGGGCATCATCCCACCCGACGGGAACCACGAACGGCTCGTTCGTTCTCGATCGATATACATAGATGCGCGCCCACGCATCCAGGCTGTGCAGATCGGCGCCGCGATTCCTGATCCGGGCGTAGATATGGCTGTCAAGATTGCTTCGCGGGGACTGATGAAGATCGACGACATCATATCCATCATCATGGTCGTAATCGGGCGTACCGTACCCCGAAGGAAGAGCGTTCCTGTAATCGGTCAACGGATCGAGCGTCCGTACCCAGATATCGGGGCTGCCGAGCGCAACCAGCGAAGGATCTGTTGCGCCGACGCCGTCGTCTCCGGCGTGGCAGCGGATCATAAGGTCACGCATATCATGGGAATAATCGAGAGCGGTCGATACCGCCCATTCCGCATTCAGGCGACCGTAGCCGAAATAGGGATGCCGGAGCGCTATCAGCCCGCCCTGAACGGTCTCTCCGGCAACTATGGCACGTGTCACGGCGACATCGATGACAAGGGCACAGGGAGGAACTACCGGCGCCGGGTTCTGCTCGATCTTCTTGATGACCGCAATGTGGTTATTGACGCCATCGGAGATGAGAACGGTCTGTCCCACGACGAATGTATCGGCATCGCTCACCGGAATTTTCGTCGCTCCGATGGGAGCGCCCGGCGCCGCAACCGTCGTGCTTCCGGTTGTGACACTGGGGGGAAGCAGGCGTATGACGGTGAGATCGGCGTCGAACGTTACGATCCCCAGAAGATGATCCACTTCCACAACCTCACGAATCTCCTTGTCGGCGTCGGTCGCATTTCCCACTCTGACCCTGTGCCCCACATGGAAGAACGTGGTAGTGTTCACGCGAACAGCCCTCGTATGTATCGGAACCGCATTCAGCATGGCGGCGGTGCCACTGAAGAGCTGCAACGCTCCGGCGGCATCAACCACCGACTCTCCCTGTGCATTGCTCCAGCGGAGATCGACGGCAGGTGCAGCGGGGAGCTGCGGGGTTGCCGCGCGCGCCGCGCGCACGCCGAAGCTGGTGGCATTGATCCTGTCGGCGCTGTCGCGCATGATCTGTCGCACCTCCACCCAGGTCAGCGAGGGCTTCGCAGTCAGCACGAGCGCGCCCACGCCCGCACTCAGAGGCGTAGCGGACGATGTCCCGTTGAAACGATCGAAGTAATCAGTCGGACCACTATGGATACGGACCACGGGATTGGCGCCCCCCACATTGAACGCATTCATCGGCCCGGAAATCCGGAGGCGATTGCCCGGAAGCACCTGATGCAGATGCGTGGCCTCGCAGCCGGTCGCAGCCGGATCGCCCAGAAGAAGCCAGCGTCCGGCTGCGAATCCCGCCGTGCTGGCCACATTGATCTCGGTCGAGCCGACCGCGAAGTGTTCCGTCGCCGTATTTGCCGGAACGAAAACCGGGTCTCCCAGCGGATATCCGGCTGCCAGATTCGGAGTAACGTCCAGACGTGTACGCGCGGGGGGCACCCCGGTGACCCCTGTAACCCGAACCCATTCGCCGCCGGCCCCGATCCGGATAATGCTGTTGATCCGCACCGTTGCACCCACGGCACCATTGACCTCCACGAAATTATTTCCCGCAATTGCCGCCAGACCGAGCGTATGATTGACGGGATTGACATTATTCGTCCCGATGTGATTGCTGGCAGGTGCCGTTGCCGGATTCAGCAGCAGCCGGTTGTTTGCGGCATCGATCGTATTGATCTGCACCCATTCCAGCAGCGCACTATCGTAGTGTTCGAGCCGAATCCATTCTCCTGCATTGAAGTCCGCGGCGCCGAATACCGGGTTCCACGCCGGATTGGTTATGATATCGATATGAGTGGCTCCCGCTGCCACACCCCAGATCGTCACCTGCGGCCGGGCATTGAGGACTGTTGCGACGGGGTAGTCGAGCTGCGTGGAGGTGGTGGACGATCCGGGCATGCTCCCTCGCCCCGAAAAATCCGTGCTGACGACCCAGTGGTTCACAGGGGGATGATGCTCGAAATTGTTCGATACCCCGCTGGGAGCACACCATTCAACCTCATTGGCTGGAGCGCCCCCCGGATTGGAGTAGGAACTATAGGACGCCTTTATCTCGGATGTCTGCCCCGTTGCGGTATCGAAGGACAGTCCGCTCGCGGCGCACGAGAAAATGCTTGCATGAGCGCTCCAGCGGGTGACTTCCTGCGGAACGTCATCATTGCCGGCGGAAAAGAACATGAGCGTTCCTCTCCCCTCCCGCCCTCTGCGGGTTATACGTCCCGTCATGGCCCTGACGATCGCGTCGATCTGACCGGCGGGCGCTGTCATGCTATAGCGCCCGAACCCCTGGCTGCAACTGATGATATCGGCGCCGGGATCTATGAGCGGCGGGGAGAGCGGAACTATCGCGGCAGGCGGAGCAGGGCTCTGAATGGTATATGGCTGCAGCCCTACACTCCAGAGATAGCTTTCCGCAAGCGTCTGCGTTATCCCCCATTCCGGTATGATGCCCATGATACGTACGCCGGGGGCGGAACCTGCCACGCCGATATTGTTATTTCCCGACGCCGCTGCAACGCCGGCGCACGCGGTGCCATGATGGTTGTTACCCGCCAGCGCGGAATCATTATCCGGACCGAAGGTGCCGGGCCAGAAGTCGAAGTACTTGTAGACCTTCCTCCTGGACTCCACGCTCCTGCCCGCGGCATGCTGTACGGAAGCTCCGGTGGCATCCAGCGCAAGCACCGGCGTCGTGGTCAGCACATTCCCCGCAATGCCCCTGATGACAACATCCTCCGTAAGAGCAGTGCCGGCAGCAGGTGCGCTCCCTCCCTGGGGACCGATGGCGATCGAATCACCCACATTCAGCCCTGCAGCACTGGCGAGAGTTATGCTGGAGGTCGTCGCCGCGACGTCAGCGGTCGTCCACGTCAATGTAGCTGCCCCCCCCACCAGCCGGACCTCCGTCCCCGCCGGATGATCGTTATACAGAGGGTCGATGGTAAGCTGGTTGCCCGCGATATTGTAGATACGTCTGTTCGATTCCGAACCGACGTCGATGCGGTTGCCCATCGCAAATCCGGCGGCGCTCGCCACGGTTATCGTGGCACGGGCGGAAGCGACACCGGCAGCGAGTGTCGTTGCAACGCCCCCGGTGGTCCTCCCTCGAAAATCGGGGTTGTCAGGCATGCCGAAATTGGTCGAACAGACACCATTATCGACAACGCCGATAATCATCGACGGATCGCCGAAAGTGCTGGCGGCCGCCACATGATTCTGGAGAAGCTCCCATGCCTCGCCGCATCTGATCAGCCTTCTATCCCACAGCGTGGGCCAGAGAAAGTCATTGGGATTGACGGCATCGGGCTGATCGCCTCCGGCAAGCGAAACTCCAGCCGTCGATACTGCCGCATTATTCAGAAGATGCTCGATAATTTCGTTGATTTCCTCGCCGATTCCTTCATCGGCATCGGCTGTGAAGAGACAGGACTCGCCGGGGACCCGCCGAATATTCCCGAGCCCTTCGGCGCGAAGAATCGCATACATCTCCTCCTCGACGATTATGCTCCGGAATTGAACGACAATGTGGTTGGTCATGATTACCGGTCCATCATCGTTCATTGCAACCACCGGCCCCGCGGCGATGACGTTGGGATTGCGGCGCAACGCCCTGAGATCGGCGTCGCCGACAGGAGGGTTGCCACCGCGCGCAAGCCCCGCCGCTCCACCCGCTCCCCTTCGGATTATCTTCCAGCGGGCGACTGGTCTGTGCTCCCGGTCGCCGTGCTTCATCCTCGGAGCCCCGGATTCCCGCACAACGTCGAACCGTTCGAGAAGGGCATCCAATGGCCGCGCTTCGGAATCATCCAGATGCCGGGCGGCCAGCGCTCCGTTCCTTTTCTCAGGCGTTAGGTCGCCACCGGCAGCCGGATGAACAATAACTCCGATTTCAGCGGGCGATGAACTGTAGGGAAATTTGACTCCATCGATATAGGTATAGGAATCACCGGGCATCCCCAGATGGAACCGGCATGATGCGGACACGGCGCCGATATCGATAGTACGATCCTGCGACTCATATCCGATAACGGATACGGTAACGCGAGCGATGCCGAACGCTATATCGTGGCCGGTATACAGCTCACGAGCGCGGTCATAGGCGAGTTGCATGCTTCGCCCGGCAGAATCCTCAAGAAGAACGACAGCGTTCTCCAGAGGATGGTTTTTGCTGTCGAGCACCTTGATCTCGACACTACCTGTGCGTGTATTCATTATCTCTGCTGTGATGGTGAAATGTCTTTCCAGCGGCATAGGAAATGCTCATGCCCTTCCGGATGTGCAATTTCTCCGGAACGAGATCACCGCCGTAGTACCAGTACATGACATTTCCTGACGGTAAATCCGGACAGCCAGCCGGGGAGAATCCGTACGACAATCACCGCGCGGACACACCTGCCGGGCCTGGACGCCGATCACCGAAATGATACCGGCCGAATAATGGAAATGGTGATTTTCCGGTTGTACCGGAAGCGAAACCGGACTACTCCCGTGGAATATTTCCACGATTTTCGGGCTGCATAAGCCCAATGACATCAGCCGAAACGTACTCCGCACCCAGGCTCACGAGCCTCTCCATGATCTCCTGGATTCCGATGCCGACGCCAGCATCGGCGGTTACATGGAGCCCCGCCCCACTCACCCGTCGAATGCTGCTTATCCCCTGTTCCTTCAGCAGATGCTCCTGCTCGGGAATGCTTATGTCGGGCCGAAACCTGACAGTAAACGTATTCGACAGGATCGAGGCATGTTCCGCCGGGATGCCGAGCACCGGCCCGGCGCCCAGAACCATCGGATTATTGCGCAGTCTGCGAAGCACTTCACTATCCCGCTCCTCCAGTGGCCGCGCCAGCCGGCCAATGAGCATCTTTCCCCCGATCTCCCTCTCGATCGTGATTCCCGATGCGGCAGGCATTTTCCTGAATTCGTCGGTTGCCCCGGCTCGAAGGAGTATTCCCACCAGTGTGGGATCGGGAGCGTGATACGGAGTTCTTGCGCCATCGCGGTAGAGATACCAGTCGCCGGGTCGGCCGAGCACGATCCTGACATAGCCTTCGTCCGGAATTCGCACAACGTTCACCGTCTGCATTTCCAGACCATCAGCGGACGCCGTGATGGCGAATTCACCGTCCGGCACCATGTCAAGACGGAACGCATTGCGGGGTTCATCAAAGATTGCGCGATGCCCTTCACCGCCGCTCGACGGCTGCACCGTGACGGTTGCCTGCGGAAGCGGCTGACGGTCGGGACCCAGCACATAGACAAGTAGCATGGCAGGCTGAACATTCATTGTGGTTAATCGGGTGGAATATGCATTAGAGACCATGAGAACCATTGCCGCGGATAGATGCATTCCATAAAAAAATGCTCTGGACCGGACGGATGCTCCGTCGGAAGCTCCGTTCAAACGGTTCATATGAGACAGATTGCATTTCATCCTGTATTCCTCCCATCGAAAAATCACTTGCCCCGCCAGACACAGAGCAATGAACCGGCTCTACCACATGCATGAAACCGGTCATCATGTCCCCGCAGCTGGCTCCCATTCAGGACGCTGCCGGCGCCATCGCATAACACGGTATCCGGAGCGTAGCTCTCCTGCCCGTCAGGAAAGAGGCCGGCCGACGGTCCGCACCGGCCTCCTCCTATCATTCACATGCCGGTCACAACCCATCCACCGCATTCGCAAGCAGCTCCGTCACCTTGTCGATGATCTGCTGCATTGTCAGCTTCGGCGCCGTCGTGTTCTCCGGCGCGGGAATGCTGAGCATGCCGACCACCGTCGTGCTGTTCACCGCTGCACGCAGCCGCGCCACGCGGTAGAACGTCTCGTTGAAGAGATAGCTCCCCCCCGACCCCTGGAGCACCATTGCGCCGGCCGGGATGGTGATGGAGGAGTCATTCTCGTCCAGGTTGTTGCCGCCATCGCGCGGATGCTTCACCACCACCTTCGGATTTCCCGCCACCTGGTACGTCACCGACTGATCGAAGTAGACGAGCTGCGGTTCACCGGACGACGGGGGAATCGCCTCGTCGTCGAAAATATCATCCGGCAGTGAGTTCTCGTAATATTCGTTCCACAGGCCGGGAATCCCCACGCCAAAAGGATTAGTCGGGCGGAGCTCCTCATTGTCCGGCTGCCCCCCTCTTGTCCGCGTCGCAAATCGCTCAACATCGAAATATCCCTTCATGCCGTTCTCCGCCAGAATCACCACCATATCAACCTGATCGGTCCCTGTCAGATGCGGCGCCACGACCTCCTCGATGATCCCCGCGCCGTCGCTGGCGACAAGGCCATCCTCGAAATCACGGTAGCGCACCGGGAGAATAATTGAGAAGAATTTCCCCGTGCCCGCAACAGGCTGATCGTGCAGCGCCAGAGCGACCACGCCGGCGACGTTCCTGCGCTCGATGTCCGGGCTGAGCGCATAAGGATCGAATCCCAGCAGCAGCACCTTCCTGCCTGTATGCGAGAATGTTCCGTCGTAGCCGCGCGATGCGGTTTCAAGGGACTTCGCGGCGGCGTCTCTATCGGCCGTCGCCGTCTCGTAGTATCCATGTTCCTTCAGATTCACCGCCATTTTCAGACGTCCCCAGTAGAGCGGGCGATCGTCGTAGTTGCTGCGGGCGAACGTTCTCGCATGCTCCAGCAGTGCGGCACCGTAGGTCTCCGCCTTCGCCAGCAGCGCGGCCCCCGCGCCAGGATCGTCGTCGTTCACAAGGCCGATCTCGGCCGCGAAATCATTGACATCGTCGGCGATGTCGGCGCTTGCGGCGATAAGCCCCGGCACCTCGGTGCGAAGTTCCGCCACCTTCTCCTCTCCGGCCGGCTCATACCCCACCACATCCTGTAGCGGTCCGAAATCCGGCGAAGTAAAGAAGAGACCGTCCACGCTGTAAACATGGATCGTCGGCGAAGGCACTGCATCGGCGCTCGTATGATGTCCGGCTCCATCCGGATTCAAGCTCAGCCCCCGCACATTGATCTCGTAGCGCACGAACTCATTGCCCGGAGCGGTGCTCTCGAACCTGTTCACCAGAATGATGTTGCGTTCATGATACGGGCTCAGACCATTTCCCGCCGTTAAAAGATCCTCGTGTTGAGCCGTGCTTATCCCCAGGAGAAGCACATCCTCCGGCTCGACGTCGGAGCCAACATCCTTCACCAGATATGGAAGCGTGATTGGAACGGGATCGATGCCGGCCGGGTCGTCGCTGATGGTACGTACCTCGACGTTCAGCCCATCGAAGATCGACGAGGCTTCGAGAAAATCCCCGCGCGAACTGAATCCTCCATTGATACGACGCTTTCCGGTGAGCCGCGAATCGAAATTCGAGAAATAACTGATCGCGGATGCGTAGAAAATCACCCGCCCCGGCTCCACCGCCACGCTCCGCTCGCCGATATAGGCGAATTCCGGCGGCGCATTTACCACACGTCCATCTACGAACCGCCTGCCGTATGCTCCGATCCACTCCACGGCGGCATCGGTCTGCCACAGTGGTTCCACGTCGATCGGTCCGAAGAGATTATCGGTGTACGTCACCGTCTGCACCACGGTCTGCTGGGGCGGATCGACGCCAAGGAGCTGCCGGCCATAGAACAGCTTGATCATGCCCGCCACATAACTCCGGTGGTTGAGCGGCGCCGGCGGTGCAATGACGACCGCGTTCGGCAGCGAGAATCCCATCTCCATCGTCCAGTCCGGATCGCTGCCGTTGAGGAACGCTCCGGCAACGAATCCGCGATTGTCGTTTCTTGTGAAGATCTCTCCACGCTCCACATAGACTACCGGACGTTCGTTATCGCCGAGCCTGAGCGAGATGAACAGGTTGTTCCTGTCGTCGCCCGTCGCAATAATTCGGTCGATGATGAGAAGTGGCCAGCCATCCGTATCGTACTGCTGCTCGTGAAATACATCGGCGGTCAGTGCAGGCCCGATTCTGATCGGGGCCACTGTCCCATCCTGCGAATAATTGCCGTAGAAATCGAGCGAATAGCCATTCTCGCTGCGAATGTCGATGTACACGCTGTTCTTCGTCCAGAATGTTGCAATGACATCATCATAGAGCTCCACCTCCTTTATCGTATCGCCGCCGACATCCTCGACACCCCCTTCGTAATGCATACCGTAGTATGCAGCCGGGTCGATGAAGTCAAGCACCTCCTCGCGCCGTCTCTTCCCGGCCAGCCCGGTTTCGCCGGTGAGGTTGAGGTCGATCTCATGGAATGCCGCACGCGCGAAATCCAGATCGAGACGCGCATGCCCCTGCTCCAGCACGATCTCGAAGCCGAAATCATCATCTGCGTTGAAACTTCCCAGCACCATGCCGCGGCGTGCAACGGGAATCTGGAACGATGCATCGGAGCTGAAGAAATAGGAGTCGAGCAGATCGCTCCCCGTCTGGACGGACGGGTCCCAGCCGAGAGATTTTCCGTCCGGAACTTCGCCCGGCACACCGGCCATCGGATCATGCGCCAGCATCGCAGCGATACGATCCTCATGATGCGTGTAGAGATCGGTGATAAACTCCGATGCCCCTTCCTTCGGCCGCACGGTGGCGTTGTTCGCATCGATGATCGTCAGAAAATCATCGAGCTTCAACCCACGATAGATGAAATATTTAACGGGGGTGAAATTCACCCGCGACTGCCGCAGCGGCTTGAGTATCAGATTCACCGATGAATCATCGAATGTACCGTTGGGACGGCTGACACGCTGGACGAAAACGGTTCCGGTGACGACTGCGTACGCCGGGATCGTCAGGCCCGCATCCGCCGGATCGAAGCTGCTCGTGAGCCTGAATCGCGTATCCGATTTCGGTCCGAATGCCAGCTCCTCCGGCTGCACGACCTTCTCCATATCGGTAAATACATGGAAGCGGGGCCTTCCGGTATCGACGATTTCAGAATCGGTGGAATAATGCAGCGGCGATGGTGAAACGATCAATGTGTGCTCCCTCTCCGCCCGCACACCGCCGAATGTTTCCTCCACCGTCACCTTGAAGCGGACACGGTCGGTGTGGAAATTGATGTCGAGCGCACCATTGAAGATCACATCGAAATCATCGGCCAGCGGCGTCGATGTATCGGGACGGAGCGGCGCATTGATCGTGAGCCAGGGATATGGGGCGCTTGCGGTCCACACGCTGCTACCTGAATTGTAGGCGAATGTGACGGATTCCTCGGCTCCATCGACGGGAACGCGCGTGATTTCCACCGCAATGTTGTTCGTCCTGAAATAGCCGCGCGTATCCACGACCCGGATATTGAACGGCACGTGATCGTCCGGGCCGGTCCGCTTCACATCGAGCACACTCTTCAGCGGCTCATTGAGCGTCCCCTCGATTTTCACCTCCGTAAAATTGAAATAGCGATAAGTGAGATTGTTGTTCGCCTCCGGCCCCGCTCCATTCATGACGCCATCGTGCGGCGAGATCTGCGCCAGCAGAAAACAATGCTGTGTGGTTCTGGCGAAACTCAGCGCGAGGGGCATGGAAGGCCAGGGAACCCAGAACGTATCGATCGCGCCGACCTGATGTATTCCGCCGGGAAGGAGTTTTCCCTCGGGAATATCCACTTCGCCGATAAAGTACGATCCCGTCGCTCCCGCCAGGTAGAAACTGTTCAGATCGGCATTCTGATAGGGCCAGTCGTCCGGGAATGTGAAACTCGGAGTGGGCGTCGGCGAAAGCGCCACGTAGAACCGGACCTTCGCCGGAAGGCTGGCCTTGCCGTTGGGGCCGGCCCCGCGGTTGTGCACGCGCGCGCAGACCCATTTGTCGGCGCCGACGGAGGGGATCTGATGGGGGCCGGGAATTCCCGGATTGTTATTGGCGGAAATCACCACGCTGTTTTCCAGCGACGGATCGGCGTTTCTGATCCAGAGATCGGGGCTGTCGATCGGGGTGCTGGAAGCCGTGCCGGTGTCGCTCAGGTTGTTGCGAATCATCAGATCGCGATCGTCATGGCTATAGTCGCGAGCGGCGGTCACGGCCCGCTCCGCGTTCAGCCGGCCGAAGCCGTACCAGTGGCTGTAGTGCGGGAGGCGCCCCCCCTTCAGATCCGCGTTCGCGCCGTAAGCGTTCTTCAACGGCCGGTCGAGCGTTATCTGATTGGGATGCGTGATGCTCTCTATCAGCCGGACCTCGGCGCCGGAGCCGGTCCCGATTCTCACCGCCTGTCCCTTTATGAACCCGCGGCTTTCGGCGACGATCAGGACGCGATCGCCGATCGCAGCTCCCCCCGGCACCGTCGTGCTTCCGGTGGAGACGCTCTCCGGCCCGTTGTGATCCCCTGCAAGCGGCGTGATGACCAGCGTGGTGCCGTCGCCGTACACGGTCCTTATCACCACCTGCTCGTTCCCTAGCAGAAGCGCATGCCCCTCCTCCATGCCGGCATTATTCGTCACCTTGATGTGCGTGGCGCCGGCCTTCGGGCTGCCGAGAAGCTGCGCGGATGCCTCGACGATGTTCAGATCGCCGTCGTCGTTGACAACGGGGCGGTACCAGGAATCGAACCATTTGCCGGAACCTTCGGCATTGTCGTCGGTGAGATAACCAGGGGTTCGGCCAATACCGAGGAATCCGGCCTTGTTTCCCTCATTCATGACGTCGATCTTATCGGCAGTTGACCTCAGAATATCCCGCACTTCGCACCAGGTCAATGTCGATTCGTCCCCAGCGGCGTTCATCTTGGCGGACATGACGAGAGCAGCGATTCCCGAGGCAAGCGGACATGCCGCAGAGGTTCCGGAAAAGTCATTGGTGTAGTTCGCGCCGCCGCCAACGACAGGGTCGCCCGCGGAATATCCTCCCCTGAGATTCTCCGTTCCGATCGAAAGAGTGCGCGGGCTGGTCACCTTGGCCGTGATCCGACGGCCGAACGCTGGAACCGCATTTGGATCAGTAACAAGTTCACCATCCTCCCATCTGAGATTCAAATTTCCCGGCACACCAATGTGAAGCACCTGATTCTTCGCGAAACCAGCGGTGGTTGGGACAGTGATCGAGCCGGCTCCCGATCCGGTTCCCTGTGCAAGCACCGTCTCCAATGTAGTCTGCCCCCCAGGCCCGCCAAGGAACGCCACGGGATCGTCCTTATCATGATCGAGCGCGACGGAAGCCGTAAGATCCACGGTCTGCCCATCCGGCCGTACGACTGATATGGTCGCAATTTCCGCTGTGCCCGACGCCGAGTCACCGATCACGATCTGCTGGTTCGGCAGAAACCCTTCGGAACTGTCCAGCACGATAAAGGATGGATTGTCGCGCACATTCTGATCGAGCTCCACGATAGTCTCGGATAATGCTCTGAGTGCACTTCCCGCAGCGCGATTCACAACAGCACGATTAAGCTGCAACTGGTCATGCGCAACGATACGCTCCACGGTATAGAGCCCATCGGCATCGGGATCACCGATCAGCACCTTCTGCTCAGGTGCAAAGCCGGAAGCCACATCGACCCTGATTATTTTCTGTGTTGTCCCCCGATAAATGGTGTTGGCATCATATCCGACCCCGCTTCCGCCAAGCAAATAAACTGGATCGCCCGCGGAGTGAGGCTTGGTGGGAGCACTGACGAGCGTCAGCGTAGTAGAGTTGGATGGATTGGCCGCTACCGTAACGATTTCACTTCCGGATGTTGCAGGATCGCCGATGATCATGTCCTGATTCGCAACAATGCCAGCATTATCATCGACCGATATGGTGGACACGGAGCCTGTCGGCGCGGCAAGTGTCGCCTTCTGTGTCGAGATGGCACGGAAAAGATCGCCGCTGGCGTGCCCGGTCGGCATTGGATCGAGAACGAGTGTCGTACCTGACAGAATCTGTAGAATGGTATAGACAGTGCCCGGTCCTGTCGTCGGGCCGATAAGCACCGTCATATTTCCGTAGAATTTATGTATTTCACCCGTTGCCGTGTTGTCCGTCTCGCTCTGCTTCGTACTGTCCACCTGGACGACGGCGCCGGACGCGCCCCGGTAGATGGTATCAACGACTCCAGGCCCACCGGGCAGAGTTCCCTCCCCCAGATACTGCGTGGAGAGGACACCCCACGAAGAAGGGGGATCGTAGGCGACGAATCCATCATCGCCGACGGTGGCCTGGATATTACGGGATGGTGCGCAGAAATCGATGGTGACGGCGCTCTCCCCTATTTTTCCATACCCGGCATATTCCGCCTTCTCTTCCTTCAACCGATCTGGCCCATCGGAAAAAATTCCCGATGCATTCACGATCATCACACTATCGCTCAGGGAAACGGGCTGAAACTGATCCTCAAGATTCGTATCCCATCCCGTGTACAGCTCACTTCCCCCGAAGAGAATCAATCCTCCACGGCCGTTCCGACCATACTTCACTATGAGATCCAGGTCGGCCGACGCCTCAATGTCGAGCTGCCTGATCCTACCGAATTGATAACTGTTGGTAGCTACCGATACCCCTTGCGGTGTCGGCCGGATCAGAGGATGGCTCGGATCGCTTATCCGTACCGGCAGGCGGTTTCTCATATGGGGGTCGTGTATATCCCCCCAGTCGCCGCCGGACCAGTCGGGGACGAGATCAAATGCCCAGCGAAGGATCCCGGTATTATTTCTCTGTCCTCCCGAAACTGTCATTGGCAGAATTCTGGCATTGCCCGCAGCACCTGCAATACCACTGGTATTATCAACTCCCGGAGAACACACTCCTGCGGAATTGATGCCATGCTGGCGGCGTCCCTGGTCAGTCGGATAGGTCGCCGCATTGTGATCCGGCCTCGTATTGCCGAAATCATAGAACCCATAGATCTTATCCTGCCCGCTCGATACCGTGCCGGTAAAATCCTCATGCAATGGCACCGCATATCCCATAGGTCCGGTCATCGTCTGCATGGGGTAATCGATGATCCCGATAATCAGGCTCGAACTCCCGTGCTCACGGTCCGTCGCGATGTTGCGCAGGACGCTCCAGGCTTCGGGCAGACGCACCACTTTCGCGGTCCATTCCTCCTGATAGAGAAAATCATTGGGAGAAAGAGGCGTCGGCATACTTTCGCGGAAGCTGGGCATCGCGAACTCCACCAGCCCCGTCGCGTACAGCCGGTCGCACATCTCCAGTACGGTGTAATCCGCCTCCTCGCCCGGCGATACCTCGTAGGCATTGATCAGAACGTTGCTCTTGCGAATTATTCCCAGGCCCAGATCCGCAAGCTCCCGGCGTATCTCGCTGTCCGTGAGCAGGGACTTGAACCCGACCATCAGCCGGTTGGTGAGAAATGCCACGCCGGTGCCGTTTTCATAGATCACGGGAGCCGCCTGGCTCACGGTGGAATGATGCCGCAGCTCGCGCAGCGCCTGCTCTACCTGGCGGCGCGTCACCGGTGTGGTAAAACGGAACAGACGGTCAAAACGTTCCAGCTCGATCGATCCATGTTCCACCGGCTCCAGGTGATGCCGCCGCAGAATTCGTGTGAATTCCTCCGCGGCAACTTCATTCCCGCCGGAAAATGTCACAACAATCGACGGCCGTTCGGAAATTTCCACGGGAATTTTCCTGTTCCTGGTGTGATAGTGGAATGCCCCACGTTTTCCGAGCATGATTTCCTCGGTGCGCACACCGCGATCACCGACGACGATCTCCTTCGTCTCCGTCTCATATCCCTCCCTTGCTACCGTCACGCGATAACGCCCCGGCGGAATTTCCCGGTGCCGCCGTCCATGTTCACGCGCTTCATGCATCCGGCGGGACTTTCTCCGGCCACGGCGCTGCTGAACTTCCTCAATCCGCTCTATGGTTATCGTCGCGTCGGTGATGGCCTTGTGACGGCTGTCATAGACATCGACGCGCAATGCCTGCTGTGCTCTCTTCTTCATGGCAGAGATAACAAGTATGATGGTGGTGTTGTAATGGCACATACATCCGCCGGTGTGGTGATCGGCGAACCTGTAGTGGTAGCGGCGGTGCCGGCCGCGATGGTAATGTTTATCGACGCGTTGTTCAGCCGCCACCCATGTGGTACGGCGGCAGTCTGAATCCACTCCCCAATGCGAGGGCGGATTCATTCCTCCCTATCACCATACGTCGTGGAAACCAACCGTCAGCGATCGAGCGGCATGGCGGGTGACTCCCAGATCTCCGGATAGGCGTACTCCAGCAGGTCCGATGCCAGCAGTCGGTCGCTCATCTCATTAATTCCCTCGCCCATCCCCGGATCGATCGTTAGCACATAGTGCCGCGGAATCACATTGCTGGGGCGTACATCGATCGCTCCGACATCGGAGAAAAGGCTTTTCTGCTCGTCGGGACCAACCGATGCCTTGAACTGCAGCGCGATCCTGTTGGTGAAGGCCAGAACCGATCCTCCCCGCATACGGAGAACAGGGCCGGCCCGGAATCCCTCGGTACGCAGCGTTCTCAATTCGGGCGAATCGAACCTGTCGAATGCTCCGCCGTCTGCCTTGCGGAGAATGTAGCTCCCTCCCATACCCTCCCCCGCATGACATTCGGTGACATCCTCCAGATGCAGCTCGCGCATCAACCTTCCCAGAATCGGGCCTGTTTCCGGCTGCACATCGGGTATGGCGATCAGTTCAGGATAGGAGGTGTACGGCTCCGTCTCCATCCGCCAGCGCATGGTGCCGGAGATTCCGGGCCTACCGGTCGGCGTATGCACCGGTCTGAGCACATGATAGCTGGATTCCACTGTTCTTCCTCCCGCGCAGCACCCCGATACGATTGTGGCAAACACCATCCCGGCGGGAAGCAATCCCCACCGACGACCGGGGTTCTCTGATCTGCTGAATCTGCTTATCCGTTCCATTGCACATCGGCGCTCGAACCGCGCCTGCTATTGATCTTTCCATTCCCATCTCCTCCGGAATACATCCCCCCGCAGGGCGCGGGAGAACCTCATCCGTGGCGGGAAGGGTGACTTCATCCCATGATACGATGAACGAAGGTGGAAGATCAAGCGACAGCGAGAGATAATCGATGGCCGGCGGGCACTCCAGAAACCGGGCGCTTCAGCAACCGGGAGGCAGTGATTGGAGCCTTTTCTACGAAATGATAAGGGGCGTGATCCATGATAGCTTCCGGATAATCCGATGCGATAGTTGATGCGATTTCCCGATGCCTGGCCATTCGGATATGTCCTGAAAAATGGCGGTGATACCAGAAACCGCTATTAACGTACTACCTCATTGACCTTCATGCAAGCAATATGCGGACGCCATGAAAATTTTCTTCGTGATGCGTTGAATAACAGGTGGTACTTCTACGGAAATATCGGTGGAAATCCACCGGCCATGCATTATATGGATTCCTCGTGCCGATCCCGCCGCATCATCCCGCCATCACACGGCTTCATTCAGAAATCGCGCGAGCAACCTGTGAAAGTGATGCGTGCCAACCTCGCGGCGAGGCGAATAGCGGCCGCGCCTGTACAGCCGCGAGCGCATGCCGGCCTGTACCGATTCGATGACCTCCTCATCCTCCATCTCCACGCGGTGAAGATCCGCCCCGGCGCCCGAATCCCGCCTGCTTTCATCCCGGATATACGAGAGGAACGAAACGCGCGTCCTGTCCACCCCAAGCGGAACGACGATGTTCACGGAAAGTCCCCAGGGATAGAAATTGAGCATCAGATTGGGAAACAGCCAGTAGTAGTAGGCGGCAACCAGCGTTCCATGATCGGGATGCCCCTCGGGCAGATCGAACGCATCCGCTCGCGACCGCGCCGCGCCGAACTGGAGGTTGCAGTACGGATGAAGCTCCGTATGGTACGACCCATAGTCGAGCGAATCCGCAAGGCTCGATCCGTGGACGTATGGTATATGAAATTCTTCGAGATAATTATCGCAGTAGAGAGCCCAGTTGGCCCGGATCAGATAATCGCGCGAAGTACCAGGATCAAACGTAAACTGATCGAGCGGCAGGAATCCGACGCGATCGAATATGGGGCCGATCCACTCGTCGAATGAAAAAGCCGGATCGAGGCTGCAGAACACAAGCGGTCCCCGGCGCTCCAGAGCAGCCTGCGGAAGATCATCCTCCGCGCACGGGAAGTTCTCGACCTGCTCGAACTCGGGCATGGAATGGAATGCTCCATCGAGTCCGAAGCGCCGTCCGTGATACCGGCACCTCAACCCGCGGGCATGCCCCTCTCCCTCCACCACCAGCGTTCCCCGATGTGTGCAGACATTCGACATGCACCGCAGTGCGCCATCTTCGCCACATGCAAGCACCAGCGGCTCGTCGAGACATCCCTCCAGCAATCTGAAGGGAAGCAGGTGCCCCGGCGCCTTTACACGCTCGGCGCCCGGGATCATCTGCCAGCTTCTGGCAAATATTTCCTCCTTCTGCCTCTCAAATACCGTGGGATCACGATACAGCCATGCCGGCGGCGTAAACGCGCAACGAATATCCGGATCGATGTCGAGCAGATCCATTGCTGATTTGCGATGTAAGGTTTTCAAGGATTGAACCATCGAAGCAGTCACCTGCGGACCCGCCCAATCGGGAACCCGTCCGCAGCATGGCCGACGGCAAAACATAGTGAATATCCAGGCTCCTCCACCCTTTGCGATCTTTGCGCCTTTGCGTGGATTTTCCTCATGGCCGCAGCATCACCGGCACCTCGTACGAAGCCACCGCCAGCATACCGACCGTACCGCCCGCCGAATTGAGCCCTTCGCGGTACTCATAGCGCATCACCGTCAGCATATACACACGATTCAACGGAAGCGGCATCAGAACCGACGACGGGATCGTCACGACATCCGCATCGGGCACGCTCAGCTCAGCGACGAGAGGTGGCCGCGGCTCCATCAGATAGACGTTTGCGGTATCGCCACCGGCAGCGCGATTACGGAGATCATCGTAACGCAGACGCACCAGAAGCGGGCGGCTGCCGCCCGCCGCTCCACCGATACGCACATCGGCTCCCCGGGAGGCGCTGAGCCGGTCATACTGCGCCAGACCGGACACCTGGGGATACGCCGGCAGATATACCGAATCGGAGAAGCCGATATCATGCGCCATTTCGGCATGCCAGCGAACCATGGAACCAGCCGAAACATCGCGCTCGTACGCATAGCCCACAAGCCCCAGATCCTGCGAATTCACCCGCCGCAGTTCCACCGTGTTCGCATGTACGGAAAGACCACGAACCACGGCCTCATCATCATCCAGGAATGCAACGAGCGATATACTCGTTTCAGGACCGCCGAGCAGCGAATCGGCCAGGCGGTGATTCACCACCTGCATCCAGCCGTGCAGACCGGACGTATCGAGCGCCGAGAGCGGCACGGGCGAATTCAGGGCCGCGAGGATGGAAACCCAGCGATGCAGCGGAGCACCTCCGGGCGCCGTCGGCCCTTCGCCGGAACAGCCCGCAACGAGCAGGAGAATGACCATCAGCAGCCCGGCGCGAAGTACGGCGTGGACGATGTGTGATCGCATGCGGGCGAGAAGAAAATTGCAGGAAAGATTATCGCTACGATACATGACCATCGCCATAAAGGTCGCCGTCCCGAAGCAGGGACTCCGGGACGGCGGACCACATCACCGGCGGAAAGGTTTCACCATCAGCGGAATATCCGCCCGGCTGGATTTCACCCGAGCTCCTCGACACGCTTCCGGAAGATGCCCAGCAGGGGTTCATCGAGATCGGCAAGGTTGTTCGTATCCACTGTCTGATAGTCATCACCGAATTCCAGGTGATATTTCATATCCCTTCCCTCGCGGAAATAAAAGAGCCGCCCCTTCCGCTCCTGCTTGTAGTACACGACGAACACCGTTTTGTGGTCCACCCATTTTACATCACTGATCTTTTCAAACAACATATCATCCTGCACCAGGAAGGAGAGACGTTTGCATGCATAGTCGTAGATAAACCGCTCGGCTTCGGTGGTGACGATACCAAGCGAGGCAGCAGTATTGCTCTGCGGAAGCTCCTCGGGCTTCGCTCCCTGCTCCTGGGCCGGTGCGGTTCGCACGAGGTCCTGCCGGTTTGCAAAGCCGACACGCTCCAGGATCTTCCGGTCCATAAACATCTGAACGGCCTCGGCGACGAGCGGCCGGTTCTCCTGAATCAATCGTGCCGTTCTGTTGCCCTCCACACGTGCCATATCCATCAGAGCCCGAACCAGCGCATCCCCCGGTTCGCCGAGGAGCTGGTCCAGAGCGTCGATGTAGCTGGCAAGGAAGAGCTTGCGGCGGGCATCCGCGCCGACATTCGCGGGATCGAACTGTTCCTTGGTCACACGGGTGATGGCGTCGAATGCGGTCGGGTCGATACGGTCTTCTGCGACTGCCCGAAGATCCAGACGGGCGAACGGCTCATCATCCATCATGTTTTCCAGGCCGGTGTCCGAGAAAAGCTCATAGATGACCCCGTCGGTCAGGATACCCAGCTTCACAGTCGGCACCGCGTTGAAATAGCCCTTCAACTCACCACGATTCGCCTGACGGATCTCCCCCGCCTTCTTGCATTCGACTGCGATCACGGGATTGCCCTCCTTCAGAATAGAATAATCAACCTTGTTCTTGAATTTGTCCGAGAAGGATGCGTTGGCTTCCGGTACGATCTCGTCCGGATTGAGCGGATCATACCCGAGCAGTTGAAAAAATGGCAGGACCAGATACTGACGTGTAGCCTCTTCGGTGGCAGCACGGTCCGCCCTGACGATAGCAGTCTTGGCATGCCCAACGAGCTTTGTCTTGAATTCATCCAGCATAATTCTCTCTCCAGTCGATTTGTTTGATGTGAGTGTTCATCGATGGGAACATGATCGGGGGGTGATTTGTCAGATATCGTATCCGCACCAGTCCAACATGCAGCGAACTTCCACCACCAGAGGCAAATGCGGGAACGATCGTTCAAAAGCGCATACTGTTCAGGCTGGCGGCGCGCCTGCGTCCGGAGCCGAGAACAATGGCCACCATCCGGTTCGCGGGGCTGAACGTCGCAGAAGGTTTATTGGTCGTGTGTTGTTGCAGAGTACCGTGAAGTTTCCGGCCACTGCCGGATTATCGGCGGCCAAATGTAGCAACTCGGGGCGACACTGAAAAATGGCGCGGATGATTTCGCAGGGAACTGATGTGAAGAAGTGGTGCCGCAGGACTGCGTATAATCGCCGGCCGTTCCCATGCTGACGGAGATCCCCCCGGATCGCATTACGCAGATCCAGCTCTCCGGCAGCGCCGGGAACGGCCAGTCGTCCGGTTTTCCATCGCCTATTCGTCACGCAGCAGCGGCCGCGTAACGAGACGTCCCGCCGTCTGAACGCTTACCATGTAGAGGCCGGCCGGGAAATCGCCATCCCATGTGAACACATGCGTCCCGGCTGCAAGCCGGCCCTGGTGCAGAAGCGCAACCTGGCGTCCCAGCGGATCGTGGATGCTGATGCGGGCCTCTTCCGCGCGATCAAGGCTCAGCGTCACCGATGCGGCGCCGCGGGCGGGATTGGGCGTGATCTTCAGTGATGCGGCGGCACGCTGCTCCGCCTCGACAGATGCGGGTACGAACCCGAGCTCCGAAAGCGGGCGCCGGTAGAGCCCGAAATTCGTCCCGGGCTCGACGTATGCCTGGAACAGGGCGTAGACATATCCGTCGCGGATTGCAAGCTGGGTCACGCTGCCGTTGGACGACGCGAGGACGCCCTCGTTCCGTGCGCTCCACGACGCGCCGTCATCCGTGCTCACAACGATTTTGTTGTTCGCGTTGAAGAGAATCGTTGGCCCCTCGGCGTGAATCACCGACTGCATGAGAAGAGAGATGCCGCCGAGATCCGCGGTCCCCTCGGTAAGATTCGTCCACGTGGCGCCGTTGTCACGGCTGCGCCAGAGCGTGGAGGAACTGGGAAAGAAGCCCGTGGTCGTCTGGAGATAGATGCTTCCATCCGAAGCAACCAGCCCGCCCGAGGGCGTGCCCGTGGCCGTGGAACTGACGCTGGTCCAGGTCTGGCCACCATCCGTGGAGAGATGCGCGGCGCCGAACGTGCCGTTGTAACCGGTGATTATCACATCACCGCGCGCGTGGACGAACGTCAGGTCCTGTGACGAAACTCCCAGGCTCGTCCAGCTTTCGCCTTCATCCGTGCTGGCCAGCAGCGCTCCACGCTGGGTTACGGCATACAGGCGGCTGTTTGTCCTGTCATAGAAATATCGGGTGACGTTGTAGCCCGGATCGGCCACCTTATTCCAGGTGGTTCCGGAGGCATTGCCACGATAGCTTTCCTTGCCGCCGACCTGCAGCAGAAAACCATCCGCAAGCGGCGTAATTGCACGCACGCTTCCCGAATTGAAGGCCGTCTCCCAGGTAAGCCCTCCATCGGTGGAGCGATACAGATCGACCGGAGCGGAGGTCTTGTCGATGCCCATAAGCAGCACACCACCCGACTCGGTGAAGTCGCTGTGATACGCCGTTGAGGGAGGGCCGAGATAGGACCATTGCGCACGCGCGGGAATGGCGGCGAGCGCAATCATGATAGCGAAGAGATGACGTAAACGCATTGCTCGTCGAACTAGAGTTACCGGATATCGGCGATAATGCCGGACAGGCGGCGGCCCCGGACCAGAGTGTCGTCCGACAGCCTCCGCGATTCGAGTATGAGAAAAATACAGGGGGTCGCGAGGGAGTGAAATATGAATTCCGGGAAATTCTTACCGATGGCGGCGAGGCGGTCATGAACCGGCGAGAGAATTTTTCGTGGAGTCGGCCATTGCTATTTATCGCGCGAGTATCGTGCGGAGTTCCATGAGGCTCCGCACGACATGGACTCCCGGCGGCTGACGTACGCTGCAATCCCTGCCCGGCCGCGCATGCCACAACGCCGCGCTGCCGAGGCGTTCGCCATCCGCCAGCGTACCGCTGCAGTCGAAGACGACCGCGCCCGGCAGCGGTCCATTGTTCACATCCATAACGGCATATTCCTCAGCGCCTCTTTCTGCGTGCATCTTCCCGCAGCAGTTCGAGCGTGTGCTCAAGCCCCTCCGGACTTTCCCAGCTCTGATGTCCGGGAATGACGAACGCGCGATCGGGAAAATTCTTCATTACCTTTTTCACCGACCCGGGCCACTGCCGGACATCCGCATCTTCGAGATTTCCCAGCCCCGCCGCCTCCGTGCTCTTCACGAAGCAGCCGCCATACAGCACCTTCTCCGCCGGGAACCATACGACGATATTATCATGCGTATGACCTCTGCCCGGATAGAATGTCCGGAATTCCATGCCGCCGACGGAAAACGTCGTATCGCGCATGAAGGTGAATGCCGCCACGGGATTTCCATGCTCCGTACAGAGCCACGCGGTCTGCACGGAGGACCACGTCGGAATTCCCCGGCTTTTCAGAATATCGAATCCCCCCGTTCTGTCATCATGAAAATGCGTGGCGAGGCACATCACCACCGGCATGCCGTGCCTGCGCTCTATTGAATCGAGCAGCGGCGCCACCTGTTCCGTATCCCAGGGCGTATCGATCATCACCACTCCGCTGTCCGTCACCACGTACATGCTGTTGGATGGGAAGGGAACGCCGTTCACCGGATGATAGGTGGTGTAGATATGGCAACCGCCGGTCAGCGGCACGATCGTGAGCGGAGGCTGCTGGCCATATACGGAAGACAGCATGGCAAGCGTAGCGAGGAAAACCACCGGGATGATGTTCATGATATGATCCTTGTTTCGGGCGATCACCGGCACTATATCGTTCGGCCGGGAAATATGCGCCGGCGTTTCGCGCCGTACGCCGTTTTCACGCAAAAGCCCCCGCCGCATTACCGGCAGGGGCTTTTTCACAATCGTTCATGACGCCATTCGGCCGACGGATCAGGCCTCCACACCGCCCCCGCCCCGCACCGATTCCAGCAGCATCTCGGCAACATCCTTCACCACGACGTCGCCGTCGGGATCAAGCGATTTCACGCCATCGTTCATCATCGTCATACAGAAGGGGCATGCGGTTGCCACCACGCCGGCGCCGGTGGAGATAGCCTCCTCCGTCCGTTCGATATTGACGCGCTTGCCGACGTTCTCCTCCATGAACATCTGGCCGCCGCCGGCGCCGCAGCAGAAACCGCGGCTCTTCGTCCGCTCCATCTCCACCACCTCCAGCCCGGGAATATTCTCCAGCATAGCACGCGGGGCCTCGTACTCGTTGTTATAGCGCCCCAGATAGCAGCTATCGTGATAGGTGACCTTGTGCTGCATCGGCGTCATCGCCCTGATGCGCCCCTCCTTCACCAGCCCGTCGATGAAAGCGGTGTGATGCACCACCTCGTAGTTGCCGCCGAAATCGGGATACTCGTTCTTCAGCGTGTTGAAGCAGTGCGGGCAGGTGGTGACGATTTTCTTCACATTGTAGGCGTTCAGCGTCTCCACGTTCATCTGCACCAGCATCTGCGCCAGATACTCGTTGCCGAGCCGGCGCGCGGGATCGCCCGTGCACTTCTCCTCGGTTCCCAGAATGCGAAACTTCACCCCGGCAACATCCATCAGCTCGGCGAATGCCCGGGTGACCTTCTTGTAGCGATCATCATAGCTGCCGGCGCAGCCCACCCAGAAGAGGACGTCGAGCTGCTCGCGCTCCTCCTCGGGGGTCTCCTCCATTGTCACCACGTTCAGCCCTTCGCGCCAGTCCGCACGTTCGGAGGCGGAGAAGGCCCACGGCGTGAAATTGTTCTCCATGTTCTGGAACGCCGGCTGCACCTCCGCCGGGAACTCGGCCTGCATCATTACCAGCGAGCGGCGCAGGTCAACGATGGCGGGGACATGCTCGATCATCACCGGGCACTCCTGCACGCAGGCCATGCAGGTGGTGCACTGCCAGAGCGCCTCCGCCGAAATGTAGTCGCCGATCAGGCTCTTCTCCAGCACAGCGGCATTCTCCCCCTCCACAAGCTCCGGGTTGGTTGCCGGCCCCTCGCCAAGCGTCGCCGGCTTCTTCTCCCCGACCAGCCACGGCGCCTTGTCCATCGTGCGATGATGCGTCTGGATGATGATCTGCTTGGGATCAAGGATCTTGCCGGTGTAGTTCGCCGGACAGACCGACGTGCAGCGCCCGCAGTGGGTGCAGGTCATCCCGTCCAGAAGCTGCTTCCAGGTGAAATCCTCGATGTCAACCACACCGAACTTCTCCAGCCCCTCCTCCTCGAAGTCGATCTTCTTCAGCTTGTTCACCGTTTCCAGCGCGCCGAAGTAGACATTCGGGACGGAGGTCATCACGTGCAGGTGCTTCGAGTAGGGGAGATAGTTCATGAAGCCCAGGATCAGCACGATATGCAGCCACCACATGGCCTCGAAGACCACGGTCGCGGTGACGGGATCGCTGAGGAGCGGGTGCAGCAGCATGCCGACCGGCCGCACGGCCCATGAATATTCCTCGCCGGCCCCCGCACGCGCCGCGTTCAGCAGCAGCAGCGATGTGACGATCATGCCGATCAGCGCCAGGATCAGCGTTGCATCGCGCTTCTCGGCGACATCTCCCTGCAGGCGCTTCACCTTCGTGATATAGCGGCGCCAGAACGCCCAGACGACGCCGACGATGATGAGCACGCAGAAAACATCCTGCGAGATGGTAAGCAGAGAATAGATGGGACCGAGCCAGTTCAGATGGGCGCCGGGAATGAGCCCTTCCAGCATCGATTCGACCACCGCAGCCAGCAGCACGAGGAATCCCCAGAAGATGGCGGCGTGGATGGCGCCGGCGATCGGCTCGCGCATCAGCTTCGACTGGCCGATGGCCACCACCAGCACATTTCTTATCCGCCGGCCGACTTCGGTGAAACGATTTTCCTTTCTGCCAACTTTCAGATAGTTGATGAGACGTCGGGTGTTCCAGATGATCCCGCCAAAGGCGACGAGAACGATGATCCAGAAGATGATATGCTTCATAGCGTCGCTAGTCCGGTCCGAACGGCGCGCACGGCCGCTCTCGATGCGTGGATTCGGGCACAAAGCCCCACGGGGATGCCCCGTAACAGACCAGATAAGTTACGGTTTCATGCGTAAAGTGCGCCCAACGAAATGAAATTCGCAGCGCCGCAATCCCGGCCTCCCTGTCGCACAGCTTCCTCGTACATCCCACTCCCGACGCGGCGAGGGAGAAGGGGCCGGGATGATCCCCTCATGCTGCTCTCCCGGCCCCGCACACCGCAGGCCTCTCCGCGGTCACGCCCGGCCCCTCCACCCTGCACGCCACGATTATTCCCGCCGGGAATATCCGGAGACGGAGGTTCGCCGCTGGAGCTCCCGATCAGTTCATTGCGCCATACAGTCCCGTACGTGCTACGACGCCGGTTATGGGCAACGCCCTGTATTATGCCGTATGGCACGCGGATCGTTAGATTCGTCCTCATCTTCGGCGGCGGGGCCCCGGCGGACCCGCCGAACACTACGATACGCCTTCATCCCGCCGATACTGGGATAGCATTCATGTCTGAACGTAAACGCATCATCATACTCGGCTCCGGATTCGCTGCTATCATGCTGCTGAAGCGGATCTCCCTCCGCTTCTTCGATGTCACCGTGGTCAGCCCGCGCAACCATTTCCTTTTCACTCCCCTGCTCCCGAGCACGACCGTCGGGACCGTAGAGTTCCGCAGCATCGTGGAGCCTATCCGCAAGACACGTGATGGCGACGAGTTCGTCCGGGGAACATGCAGGGAGATCGATGTGGAACACCACAGGATCACCTGCGAGGGAGTGGAGCCATCGCATACGTTCACGCTCGACTATGATATACTCGTCATCGCTGTCGGCGCGTGGAACAATACGTTCGGCATCCCCGGCGTGAAGGAACACGCCTATTTTCTGAAGGAGCTTTCAGATGCGCGTAACATCCGCGAGCGCGTGATAGAATGTCTGGAACGCGCCGACATGCCCGGCATCGATCCCGCCGAGCGTGAACGGCTGCTGCACTTTGTCGTGGTCGGTGGAGGGCCCACCGGCGTGGAGTTCGCGGCCGAGCTGCACGATCTGTTCGAGGAGGATCTGGGCAAGAGCTACCCCAGCCTTCGCCCCTATATTCAGATCACGCTCTTCGAGGCGGCAACATCCATTCTGAATACGTTTGATAAGGCTCTGCGCAGATATACATCCGAACTGTTCGGGCGCCAGGGAATCGAGCTTCGTCTCAATACACCGGTAGAGGAGGTGGGCAGGGGATACATGAAGTTGAAGTCGGGCGAAATCGTACGGGCGGGGCTGATCGTCTGGTCAACCGGCAACGGCCCCACGGGACTGGTGCAGTCCCTGCCGTTCGAGAAGGATCGTTCCGGACGGCTGCTGACGAACGATCACCTGCAGATCCCCGGGCACCCGGAGATCTACGCGCTCGGCGATTGTGCAACCATCGCGGGGAGCTCGCTGCCGCAGACGGCACAGCTTGCGATGCAGGAGGGCAAGTATCTGGCGAAGGCGCTGAACCGGATGGCGGAGGGACGAAGCACCGATGCATTCAGGTTCGACAACCTGGGCATGCTCGCCTACGTGGGTGACAGCCGGGCGCTCGCCGAGATCCCCAGGGCCCGGCTTCGCTGGCGCGGCATCCTCACCTACTTCTTCTGGCGCTCCGCATATCTCACCCGCCTCGTCACCTTCAAGAACAAGGTGCTGGTGCTCTTCAACTGGCTGATGACGTGGATGTTCGGCCGGGATCTGAGCAAGTTCTGACGCCGGGGCTCCGGCCGGGCAGGGCTCCGGCTGGTGATCAACCATTCGTACATTGTTCAACGACCGTCGAATGGCGCCGTCCGGCTACATGGCCAAAGGCCCCGGCAGGCATATGCCGGTGTCCGGGGCCTTTTCATAGATCAGCCGTTCGCTGAACAGCGGCATCCGGAACAATCGGGAACTATCCCCGTTCCTCCCCCCCTCCATGACGAAGGTGGATTGCGGCCGCAGGCTCAAGCACGCGGAAGGTGAAGGACTCCGTAAGAAACAGCTCCACGTGCTGCTTGTCATGATGGGCATAGCCAACGGAAAGATCCTGGCCCACCGTAAGCTCGAAGTCGCCGCCACGCATCGAGAGGAGCACCGCACCGTCGAGCGATGGCGCCCACACCAGCGGACCGTCGATGATCTGCTGCTCGATACGCTTGCGGATGGGATAGCCGTCGTCGGCGCTCTGCGAAATCTCATCGTAGGCCCTTGGCCCGAGCGCGAGCGCGTACGGCCCGCTGATGCCCGCAGCACGAAGCACCTCCTTCGCCTGGACGATGGCCTGCGGGTAACGCTTCCCGGAATCGGGAATCGCGAGCGGATCGTGCGGGCTTGAAGGAATGATGCCGACGATTCCCCCCGCCTCGTAGCCGTGGAAGATCGCAGTATCCTCGGCGTGCGCTATCTTCTCGGCCGCCTCCAGCACCGGTTCGAGATCGGGATCGGCGGCACCGCGCGCCACGTTGTCCATCTCCCAGATATCGAGGGTCATCGGCACGCGCAGCTCTATCAGCGGCTGCACCAGGCGCCGGCCGGCATGCACGCCGGACTCGGGTTCTTCCTTCAATATCTCCAGCCGTCCCAGATTCACCGCCGCATAGCGCCAGCCGTGCGGTCCATCGAAATCGACGAGCTTGCGTCCGGCCAGATTCAGCATCAGAACGCGCCGCGCCTCCTTGTCGATCTCCTCCCACGCCTCGGGAAGGATCGGTGCAAAACTTCTCTTCAGCAGGTCCATATCAGTTCCTCCCCTTCAAGCTTCCGATTCCGAGTGATCCCCCGCCATGTGCGCCCCCTTCCCCTGCGCCCCCTCCGCTCGTCTCCTCCTCCTCGATTTCCGTGATCGGACTTTCGGTGAAAAGATAGGTACGGGTCATGGAGTCGAACGCCGGGCTCTTCCGCCGAATCCATTCCAGGCTCATCATGGCATGCTCCACCTCCTCGTTCTTGTTGTGCAGGAGGATCTCCCGCAGGGAGTCGTCAGTGCAGGCTTCCGCCCGCTGCTGGTACCAGTCGATCGCCTCCAGTTCCTCCATCAGGGTCACCAGCGCCCTGTGCATGTTCCTGGTCTCCTCGGAGAGGAGCTCCACCGGCTCGTGATAATTACCGCTGTTTCCTGCCATAGTCTCTCCTATGCTGGATATTGCCAGGTATCGGGTCGATACCATCATCGGGATGAAAATACGAAACCCCGCGTATCAGAATGGATAGAATGAAACTATGTCACCATCTCGTGCAACCTACTCCCATGCTTCGCGATATACCGACCCGCCGGCGGTTGGCCCCCGCCTGAAAATTCGCGGCAATCCGCCGGCAAATTTGATCGGGCCACGGTCGCACACGGATGAGATGATACGCGCGATGACCGGCGCAATCCCCCTGATCCGTACCGAAGATGCATGTTTCACAAAAAATGGAATGAAAAATGCTGTATTCCTGCGCATCCGTGAAAACACCGGCTCATGTTACAACCATGCACGGTGCGGGTCCCGGTGTACACACGCCCGCGCCGGGACTACACGGGCAGCAGGCTCCGGCGCCGGCTTCATCAGCGAGATCATCGCTGTGCAATCCGGTATGGTCGCTCCATGCCCCGCTGCCATGCTCGACAAGCCATCGCGGCGCGATGAGTCGCGTGGGGAGGGCGCGACATGCGCAGCAAATATCTGCGTGACCCCGGCTTTGGACGCGCCGCATGCGGGCGGGCCGGTCGAAGTTGACATTTTCCGGACGTTTGAGTAAGATTGCCGCGGCTATTGTTACTTCATCGTCCCTCGATTTCCGGCATGTGACAGACGGGTTACATGTTGTGGTTTCGTAATACCGATTTAATATGCCAGTTACTGCGGTGAATAGGGATACATGCTAAGTTGCGTTCGTGGTCAGCACTATGTCCCTGATGGCACGATCGTCGAAGCAACGGAACCACCCGAACATTATCGGGTGCTTTTCCGCAGCCTTTAGCCGGCGGGGAATTCCTGCTGTACCGCTCCCTTCACCACGTTTGCGACGGCTGAACATTCGGTTACGGAAAATTCCAACGACGCCGACTTCAGGCATGCATCGGATCAACAGCATCGCGGAGCATGCCGGTTGCGCAATTCGCATGGACGAGGCACTATGAAGAAAAAGATCCTCTTTATCTGCGGTTCGATCAATCAGACATCGCAGATGCACAGTATCTCCATGCATCTGCCGGAGTACGATCACTACTTCTCCCCGTACTATGCCGATGGCCTCATCGAGCGCATGCGGCGCCTTGGGCTGGTCGATTTCACCGTGCTGGGACGCAAGCTCACCAGACGCTGCATGGCATATCTTCAGACCCATGACCTGAAGATGGACTACCGTGGCGAACTGCACGACTACGATCTGGTGGTCACGTGCAGCGATCTTATCGCTCCGAAGAATATCCGCGGGAAGAAGGTGATACTGGTGCAGGAGGGGATGACCGATCCGGAGGATTTCGCCTATCATCTCGTCAGAGCCTTGAAGCTGCCGCGTTATCTGGCCAGCACCTCCACGACCGGACTGAGTAATGCATACGATTATTTCTGCGTGGCAAGTGATGGCTATGCCGATCTCTTTGCACGGAAGGGGATCGATCCCGCGAAAATCCGCGTCACCGGCATCCCGAACTTCGATAATTGCGCCGAATTTCTGAACAATGGATTTCCGCACCACGGCTATGTTCTGGCGGCCACGAGCGACTCGCGCGAGACGTTCAGGTGGGAGAACCGGAGAAGGTTCATCCGCGAATGCCTGGATATCGCCCGGGGGCGCCAGCTTGTCTTCAAGCTTCATCCCAATGAAGATGTGAAGCGCGCCACACGCGAGATCCGCACATGGGCGCCGGGGGCGCTGGTGTATCCGGGAGGCAATACCGATCACATGATCGCCAACTGCAACGTCCTCGTCACCCGATACTCAAGCGTCGTCTATGTGGGGCTGGCGCTGGGCAAGGAGGTTCATTCCTACTTCGACATCAACGAGCTTCGGCGCCTGACGCCGATGCAGAACGGCGGGACATCCGCCCGGGCGATTGCCTCCGCATGCCGCCTGCATCTGGCCGATCTCCCCATCCCCGGCTCCTATGATGAACTGATGGCCGCATCCGATCTCTTCGCGAGCCCGTACACGCACGGCGCCGTTACCGCCGGAAGACGCTGAATCCAGAAAATTGAACGAACACGAATATCCGACGTCCCGTCGCATGCCCCCTTCCAGTGAGAATGTCACCGTCGTCATCCAGGCACGTACGGGGAGCACACGGCTGCCGAACAAGATTCTGATGCCGCTTGCGGGCCGGACGCTGCTGGAACGGATGGTCGAACGCGTGCGCCACGCCTCAACGCCGACGGAAATCATTGTGGCGACACCAGTCGATATCGCGGACGAACCTGTCAGGATGCTCTGCCGCAAGATCGGCGTGCGTTGCTACAGCGGTCATCCGACCGATCTCCTCGACCGGCATTATTGCGCGGGTCGGGAGACATCTGCCGATATCGTCGTGAAAATTCCATCCGACTGCCCATTAATCGACCCGCAGGTCATCGACCGGGTGATCGGTTATTTTCTGGACCGCCGGAGCGATTTCGATTTCGTGAGCAATCTTCACCCTCCCTCCTGGCCCGATGGTCAGGATGTGGAGGTGATGCCCATGCCTCTTCTCAAGATCGCCCGGCGCGAGGCTGCGCGGCCGCTTGAACGCGAACACACGACGCCGTTCTTCTGGGAAAATCCATCGCGATTCAGTATAGGCAATGTCTCGTGGGAACGCGGCCTCGATTATTCGATGTCGCACCGCTGGACGATCGACTATATCGAGGATTATCATTTTCTCGCCGCCGTCTACGACGAGCTGTACACCGGTTCCGGAACAATTTTCGGCGTCGATGACGTGCTGGCGCTGCTGGATGCCCGCCCGGACATCATGAATATCAATGCATCTCTCGCGGGGGTGAACTGGTACCGCAATCATCTCGACGAGCTGCGGACAATCGCACCGGAGATGACGCGGAACCTCCGCCCCGCCGGAGCCGCTCCATCGGACGCTCAACTTCGATCATGAACATGCCTCTTACCGAACTGGAAGAATCGCAACTGGCGCAGACGGCGCTTCGCGTGCGCGAACACATCGTCCGCATGGCCACAGGGGGCGGGTGCTTCATCGGCGCCTCGCTCTCGTGCGCTGATCTGCTTGTCTATCTCTACAGCCGCCATCTCGGCATCTCCCCGGATCGCCTGAGCGATCCCGACCGCGATTACCTTTTCCTCAGCAAGGGACACGACGTCCCCGCCCTCTACGGCACCTTTGCGGAACTGGGCTACATCGGCCGCGAACGGCTGGCGAATCATCTCAGCCCGGATGACCACATCTACTGGCATCCCAACCGGAATATTCCTGGCGTCGAATTCCATTCAGGCTCGCTTGGCCATCTGCTTTCGGTGGCGATCGGCGTTGCGCTCGACATCAAGCTGCGCGGCGGAACGAACAAGGTGTATGTGATCCTCGGCGACGGCGAGCTCAATGAAGGAACGATCTGGGAGGGATTGCTGGTGGCGAACGCCTACCGGCTGGACAACCTGGTGGGCATCATCGACCGCAATGAATTCCAGGCGAATATCCGGACCGAGGAGCTGATCCCGCTGGAGCCGCTGGAGGCGAAGTTCGAGGCGTTCGGCTGGCGCACGGATCGGATCGACGGGCATTCGTTCACCGAGATGCACAATGCATTCGGCAGGCTCCCGTTCGAGAAGGGGCGCCCCAGCATGATCATCGCCGACACGGTACGGGGCAGGGGATGTCCAAGCATCGAATGGCGGGCCGACCGATGGTTCGTAAAGCTCAACGACGCCGACGCCGAAATCCTGATGAACGAACTGCACGGCCATACCACCGGGGCTCTGACATCGGAGACGCTGATGGTCAGGTAATGGAATTTCCAATTGCTGATTCACGACTGAAGAAAAGCGAACAGTCGGTTGCAACCCGATCCTTTGCGACTTTGCGTGAAGATTTCTCCGACCTGCAATACATAATCGCACATCCCGGCATTGTCCTCCAATCGCAAATCCAGAATAAAATGTCCTACGAAGAATGCCTGCTTGAGCTTGCGCGCACCGACGAGCGCATTGTGGTGATGACAGCCGAGAATCGCGCCGCGATACGGAACCTACCCGACAAGCTCGGAGGCCGGTTCATCGACACCGGCATAACCGAGGCAACCATGATCGGTGCCGCGGCGGGGCTGGCCCTGCGCGGCCGCATCCCGGTGACGCATGCGCTGGCGACATTCATCACGCTGCGCGCGTTCGAGTTTATCCGCACGGACGTCGGCATCGCCAACCTACCGGTGAAGATGGTCGGGGGCGTTCCCGGAATTCTCTCCGAGGCCAACGGCCCCACGCACCAGGCGATCGAGGATATATCGCTGATGCGGGGAATCCCGAACGTCAACATCTTCGCCCCGGCGGACGCGGATGAACTGGTGGCGGGACTTCCGGCGGTGGTCGCCGATCGCGCCCCCTATTATATCCGCTACAATGCATCGGCTTCGGTCATGAACCATACCGCATTCGAGATCGGCCGCGCGGAAGTGGTGGGCACGGGAACCGATGTGGCGCTCATCACCTACGGCTTCATGGTCGGCGAGGCGCTGAAGGCCAGAGCGGCGCTGGAGGCGAACGGAATTTCCGTGCGGCTGCTCAATCTGCGCACGGTGAAGCCGGTGGACGTCGAGGCGATTCTGGCGGCCGCCGAGGAAACGGAAATGCTGGTGACGATCGAGGACCATTTCCTGACGGGCGGACTTTATTCGATCGTTGCCGAGCTGTTCCTGCGTCATCGCGTCATGGCGAGGGTGCTCCCCATTGCTTTCCGCGACCGCTGGTTCACCCCCGCGATGCTGGACGACGTGCTCCGCCGCGAGGGTCTCACCGGCGAGCAGATCGCTGCAACGATTATGAACGAGCTTGCGGTAGCGCAGCCGACCGCAGGTATCCATGCGCAGGCATTTTCGGAATAGATGCAAATCGATGCGCGATTCCGTGCTACCGGCTGGAGAAATTGTTACGCAAAGGCGCAAAGGATCAGGCCGCGACCGGATGTTCCGGCTTCCTGGAGCGTCGGAGCCGGGAATCCCGGACCGCCGTCTCTCCTCTCTCTTTCACATCAATATCAATCAGGCGCAATGGCGAATACAGTGGCATTCAACGAAGACTACCCGGAGATCGGGAAGTCGAATGAGATCTACGAACGCGCGCAGGGGCTGATCCCGGCACTGACGCAGACGCTGGCGAAGGGACCGGGACAGTACGTCAACGGAGTTGCGCCGAAATATCTGGTTCACGGCAGGGGGGCTCGCGTCTGGGATGCCGACGGGAATGAGTACATCGATTTTAATATGGGGATCGGCCCGATATCGCTGGGCTACTGCTACGAGGCCGTGGACGATGCGATCCGTGCGCAGCTCGCCGATGGCATCACTTTCAGCCTGATGCATCCGCTGGAGGTGGAGGTTGCGGAGCTGATCCGCGAGGTGGTGCCGAATGCGGAATCGGTACGTTTCTCCAAGACCGGCTGCGATGTCACCACCGCCGCCGTGCGGCTGGCCCGCGCCTACACCGGCCGCGAGAAGGTGCTCTGCTGCGGCTACCACGGCTGGCACGACTGGTACATCGGCGTCACCGACCGCAATCGCGGCATTCCGGAGGCGACAATGGATCTGACGTACACATTCAACTACAACGACATCGATTCCGTGCTCGCCTCGATCGATCACGATACCGCATGCATCATCCTGGAGCCGTTCGTCTTCGAGGCGCCGCGCGAGGATTTTCTGAAGAAACTGCGCGACGTCTGCACGGAATATGGCGCACTGCTGATCTTCGACGAGATGTGGACCGGCTTCCGGATTGCGCTCGGCGGCGCACAGGAATATTTCGGCATCGACGCCGATCTCGCCTGCTTCTCGAAGGCGGTCGCCAATGGCATGCCCATCTCGATCCTGAGCGGGCGCCGGGACGTGATGAAGCTTCTGGAAAAGGACGTGTTCTTCTTCACAACCTTCGGCGGCGAGGCGCTGTCGCTGGCGGCCACGAAGGCGACGATCGAGGAGATCCGCGAGAAGAACGTCCCGGCCCGCCTGGCCGAACAGGGACGGAAGCTCCGCGAGGGATATAATGCCATCGTGGAGGAAATGGGCATGAACTACACCCGCTGCTCCGGCTACGACTGCCGTTCGATCATCACATTCGACGCAACGGCCGGCAATCCGCTGGAAATGAAATCGCTCCTGCAACAGGAGATGATCAGGCGCGGAATTCTCTGGTCGGGCTTCCACAACATGTGCTTCTCTCACACTGACGAGGAGGTCGAATACACACTCAGCGCCTACCGCGATGCGCTGCCACTTCTGAAAAAAGCCGTCGAGGAAAATAACGTGGCCGGCTATCTGCGCGGCCTTCCGGTGGAGCCGGTCTTCCGCAGGACAAGCAACTTCAATATGAAGCCGAAGAAGACCCAGGCAGCGGAGGCATAAGGCAGCGGGAGAAGGTATGGCCGGAAATTCAACATGAAAATCCGTCCACCTGAACGAAAACGGGGAATGACCAGGACCGACGTGCACATCGCGCTGCGCCCCGATCCCCCATTCCTCCCCTCCTCTCCTCCCCTTTTTGCCTTTTGCCTTTTGCCCTTTGACTTTTTCATCAGGAGACACGTGACGGATAATCTTTTCTCGCTTTCCGGTCGTGTTGCCGTGGTTACCGGGGCGGCCGGACTTATCGGCGGCCATCACTGCAGAGCGCTCGCGCGAGCCGGCGCCGACGTTATCGCGACCGATGTGTCGCAGGAACGGTGCGACGCGATCGCGGCGACGATCGCAGCGGAGCTGGGCGAGGCGGGCAGTCGCGTGACAGGAATTGCCGCGGACGTGACGAGCGCCGAATCGCTCCGGGAACTGCGCGACCGGATGCTCGCCGAATTCGGGCAGATCGACGTGCTGGTGAACAATGCGGCGATCAACGATATGTTCGAGAATCCCGCCGTGGCCGGCGAGCTCTCGAAATTCGAGAATTACCCCCTCGAAATGTTTCAGCGTTCGCTGGATGTGAATGTAACCGGCGTATTTCTATGCTCGCAGATCATCGGCACGGAGATGGCACGGCGCGGCGGCGGCAGCATCATCAATGTGGCCTCCACCTATGGCATCGTGGCCCCGGACCAGTCGCTCTACGAACGGCCGGATGGCACGCAGAGCTTCTACAAATCCGCCGCGTATCCGGTTACGAAGGGAGCGGTCATTTCCTTCACCCGTTTTCTGGCAGCGTACTGGGGAGCGGCAGGCGTACGCGTAAATACGCTCTCACCCGGCGGCGTCGAAAATTCGCAGGACGAATATTTCATCGAAAAATATTCGTCGCGGACGCCGCTCGGCCGCATGGCGTCGCCGACGGATTACATGGGGGCGCTGGTGTTCCTCGCCAGCGATGCATCGGGATACATGACCGGAGCGAATCTGGTGGTGGATGGCGGCTGGACGTGCTGGTAGGGCGATCCGGTTCGGAGCCGCGGGCACCGGCAGCGCCTGATACTGACGGACGGGGTGCGGTCGCTGGCCAATCGCCGGTCGGACAGGTTGGACGCACATCATGGCCGGCCGCGGGGAATTTACGACAATCCCGGCCACACGCATCCAAACCGGCGCGCTCTCAACTCTGCATGTTGACCTTTGAACTTTTAACTCCTTCAATCATGGCAAGCACTATCATAGGCATCGGCAATCGTGAGATCGGAGAAGGGAGGCCGGTGTTCATCATCGCCGAGATCGGCATCAACCACAATGGTTCGCTGGAGATCGCGAAGCGGCTGATCGACGTTGCTGCGTTCACCGGCTGCGATGCGGTGAAGTTTCAGAAGCGGACGCCGGAGCTCTGCGTTCCCTACGATCAGTGGCATATCGAACGGGACACTCCGTGGGGACGCATGACCTACATCGACTACCGGCATCGCATGGAGTTCAGCGCCGGGCAGTATGGCGAGATCGACCGCTACTGCCGCGAGAAGGGAATCCTGTGGATGGCCTCCTGCTGGGACGAGGAGTCAGTCGATTTCATCGAGCAGTTCGGCGTCCCCGCGTACAAGGCGGCATCGGCCTCGCTCACCGACATCCCCCTGCTTCGGAAGATGAAGAGCACCGGCAGGCCGCTCATCATCTCCACCGGCATGTCCACGATGGAGGAGATCGAGAACGCCGTGAACGCGATCGGCATCGACAATCTGCTGATCGCCCACGCAACGAGCACCTATCCCTGCCCGCCGGAGGAACTGAATCTGAAGATGATCGCAACGCTGAAGGAAAAGTATACGCAGACGCCGATCGGCTATTCAGGACATGAGACCGGGCTTGCAACCACCTGGGCGGCGGTGGCTCTCGGCGCCACGTTCGTGGAGCGCCATATCACGCTCGACCGCGCAATGTGGGGAAGCGATCAGGCCGCATCGGTGGAGATGGGAGGACTCTGGCGACTGGTAGGGAATATCCGCGATATCGAAAAGGCGATGGGAGATGGCGCCAAGCGCGTGTATCAGAGCGAGATCGGCCCGCGCACCAAGCTTCGCCGCGTCCCCTCGGACGGGATGGCGACCTCCGCGAAATAGCGTATGAATAATGCCCGGTGAACGACCGAACGTTCATCGCGTACGTCATCAATGAAAGAGCTCGCCGGAGGAGCGGTCGCATCATGACGGCCGCACCCCGGCCGGTTCCTTTTCAGTACATTGCAACCGGTCGAACAGCATCGGCGGACAACGAGGAATCAGCAGACATGATGGAGATTCTGACCCCGGGAATGATTTCGACGCTGGTGATCGTCGCTTCGGCGCTGATCATCATCGGCCTGGAGAAGCCCTTCCCCTATGATCGCGACCAGCGGCTGTTCCGCGACGGATTCTGGAACGATCTGGGCATGTACACGCTCGTTCAAAGCTATGTCCTGAGTCTCGTCATCTTCGGATTCATCGAATGGATGGACAATGCTACGTCGCTCTCCCGTTATGAGGTAATTACGGGATGGCCCATCTGGGCACAGGTGCTTCTCTCCCTTTTCGTGCATGACCTCTACATCTACTGGTTTCACCGCTGGCAGCATCACAACAAATGGCTGTGGCGGCTGCATGAGGCGCATCATTCCACAAAGGATGTGGACTGGCTCAGCGGCTCGCGCTCGCATTCGCTGGAGATTCTGATCAATCAGACCATCGAGTTCGCGCCGCTGATCCTGCTTGGCTGCGCGCCGGAGGTGGTGCTCATCAAAGGGACCATCGACGCGGTCTGGGGCATGTATATCCATTCGAATATCAACGTCCGCTCCGGCGTGCTCCAGTATATCATCAATGGCCCGGAAATGCACCGGTGGCACCATGCAATCGACAGTGATGCGCACAATCTGAATTTCAGCACCAAGTTCGCGTTCTGGGACTGGATGTTCGGCACGGCGTTCTTTCCGCGCGATCGCAAACCGGCCGGTTACGGGCTGGACGAGGAATTTCCGGGAAATTATTTCGTGCAGCATGCCTGGGCGTTCCGGTCGTTCGAGGAGGAGCAGGAGGCGGAGATCAAGGAGCGGGAGTCGAGCGCGGCGATGGGATGATTCCCGCAATGGCCCGCCGGTTCATCCCGATTCTACCGGCAATCATTTCCAGCTCATATATTCACCGATGCTCCGGGCTGCCATATGAAAATCCCCCGTACCATCCAGACTTCACCACATCGCACTCCTTTTATCAGCTCCCGTCCTGTTTCCGGCATGCGCCGCCCATCCCCGGCTGAGCACTGCCGCCGTGCAGGTCGTCGGCTGCAAGGAATATGATGGATTCGCCATCATCCGCGTGATCGCCGGGCCATGACGGCGCGCCCTTCACGCCCGACGCTTGCTGATCCCTCCCCCTCTTTTATCTTGCATGCCTTCGTACGGCCCCCCAGTCGTCCCGTCGTCCTATCCAGTATTGCTAGCCAACATTATGAAGAACATCATTCCCATTCTGGTAACGCTCTGCTGCCTTGCGTCGGCGGGTGTCGCCCACGCGCAGCAGGATTCTCCGGAACTGGAGGCAAAAATCCGCGAGCTCATGGCGGTCACGGGAAGCGCCGGCATGACGATCCAGAGCATCGAACAGATCCTCGGCTCGATGAAACAGGCGCTCCCGCAGGTGCCCGAGGAGTTCTGGCAGAATTTTATGGAACGTCTCGACAGAGATCAGCTTATCGATATGATCGTGCCGATCTACGCAGAGCATTTCACTGAGGAGGAGATCGATGCGATGCTCGGATTCTACAAATCCGACGTCGGACAGCGCGTGATCGCCAAGCTTCCGGTCGTCATGCGCGAGAGCGCGCTGGCAGGACAGGAATGGGGTAAGAAGACGGCGATGCAGGTGATCGACCAGTTGAAGGCGAAGGGATACGATGTTGATCCCTGATAAATGATGCGAGCGCGGCGATTCACCTGAAGCTGGCTCTACAGCGACAGACGCCGGCCGTCGCCATACTCGATCCGCGGATACGCGCAGGCATTTCCACGTTCACCGTTCCTGCCGATCCCGCGGAAATTCAAGATGGATGCAGACGGCCGGCCCCGGCTATCGATGCCGATCGGATAACCGATGAAATAAAGAGATACGTTCACGGAGATGGCGATCATATCTTCATCGTTATGGGAAGATCTTCGTAAATCCCGGCTCATGCGCATCGACATTCGCAGCAGCGCGTCCGAACTGCGCATCGTTCCGTGCTGATATTGAAGGCCTCCTTCGCCACGATTTATCCGGAGAACAACACGGACTGGCAGCGCAGCCAGGCACACCCGCAAATTTCAGGCGGCACGGATTTCCGCGACAGATTTTCCGCAGGGTTTTGGACTGGCAGAATTCAACGCATAGATTGCAGTATCGCCCCGGCGGTTCTTCTTGATAACCAGATGATGCCCGCCATGCCGAGCCATCGGCCCGGGATCATTATGACATGGAGGAATTCGGGAATGCATCCAGTTGTCCGAAGCGTTCTTGCCGTCGTCGCCGGCGTCGTCGTCGCCGGCATCGTGATAGCGTTGATGGAGGCGATCGGTCATACCCTGTTTCCACTGCCGGGGCATATAGATCCGGCGCATGCGGATTCGCTGCAAGCCTCGATGGACGACATTCCGCCTGGGTCGATGTTGTTCGTCATCGCCGGCTGGGGGCTCGGCACCTTTTTCGGCGCACTGGCCGCCGCGCGGCTTGCACGCCGCTTCGCGCTTGTGCATGCATGCTGCGTGGGGTTTATCATGATGGCGATGGCCGTGATCATCATGACCCTAATCCCACATCCCACATGGTTTTTCATCACCGCTATCGCCATTTTTCCCATTGCTACATGGCTGGGCGCCAGAGGAGGTGAACGTAGATCAGGCCCGGCGCGAATCTCCACCTGAGCGCTGCGCACCATCACTCGCCCGATGATCGCCGGCTCCGGAAGATTTCGCTCTCCGGATGCGACGCATCACCCTCAAAAAATAATCCGACGGCGGACGGTGGTGTTTATGCATATCCTTGTGGCGGAAAATCCGGATGATATATACCCGACGGCGATTCCGACGTCAGGTATTCGTTTTGCACGGAACACATACTGCATGATGAACATTATATACATTTGCGCAATCGACAAGTGCGGGCTATGACCGTGCGATGCGCGCCGATATGCCATCCCGTTAGGATCGGCGCAAGCCCGCAGGGCACGTTCCGGTGCAATCATCCCGCTGTCCCTCCACATCATCGACGGCGACGCAAACGCTGATGGACGATACAGCTTCCCCAGGCTCATCAGTATGATGAACCACGGCACGACGTCATTGCTCCCCTTCCGGCATCCTGAAACCGGCGCTCCCACGGCCGGACATTACCGAACATGACTGTACAACTGAAACGTATCCGGATGCCGGGTCTCCGGCGATCGCGGACACGCCTCCCGGCATCGAAGCCGGTGCGGCAGAGCGGGCCTTCGGTGAGACAGCGATGGCGAGTGATACTTCAGGACACTCCTCCGTGTATTTCCGCACCGCATGCGGCCGAAGCTCCAATGGCAGCTCCGGCCGTCTCACAAGCCTGCACACACTTTCACCACCCGATCATTCAGTCTGGGCGTCTGCGTCGGCAGTGACAATCGGCGGCCACGCCGGTATCGGAGACGATGCGCTCGCCTGCCTCGCGAAGCAGAGAGCGTGATGGTCGGCCGGCATGGGACAGGTGCACGGCAATGTACAAGCCCACCGGCATCAGAACATCCATTTCTGATTGAATATCAGCGATTTCGGGCGAGAACATAGAGAGCAGACCCGGCGTTGAATCAGCGAGATGGCGGCGCCGCAACCGATGCGGGACAAGCCATGCAATGGCGACGGGGAGTCATCCGCACACTCGAAAAGCCCCGATGCGCCCGTCGATCGCCGCAGGGCCGGCACATACAGCGGACCCATTCCTCCGAGCCGGCGGCGCGGGCAGGGGCAGCGGCAGGCGGGGCCGCATACCTGCGCGGACCGCCCGGCGCCACGCCGATCGCATCTGGATTGTGTGCGGCTGAACTCATCAATGGCGGCGGCTGATCGGGAGATCCGGGGCGCAAGGTGCGCCGCATGTGCCGGCATGGAACCACGCATGGTGCTTGAGATTGCATACTATCGGTGATCGAATTCGGTGCCCGATGGCCGGTCGTGAAACCGGTAAGGGGTTGCAATAGAATCGCATTTGTATATATTTGCTAGAGGCATCTCAACCAAGTACTCATCTGAAAATCTCGGGCGTCCGATTGTACATTCTCACGGTATTCCTATCGCGAGGGGGGATGGCTATTGCCGGGAACGTTCCGGCACCGTGGTAGAGTCCGCCGGAGGCATGAGTTGCAGAGTAGATGCCGAGCGTCCATTACCAAACTATTTTCCGCAGCCTATGAAATCCAATGTCGTGTGCGAGATGTCGTCGTTAGTTGCGCCAGCATTTGCCGATTGTTGTACTCTGCGAACGGCGATGTCGGCAGAGGGAACAGGTGTCAGAGACTGCCGATGAGGTTTTCTCGAAGTCGCGCCACCGGCACATACCCTGTTTCGAGATTTTGGCTTAATCCCCTCCACTACCCGATCCCCGATATGTCTCCTGAAGGATCATGAAAAACAGAACCGCAGTACAGGAATATCTATATAAGGATCAGCCATTGACGCCCGGCGTCATAAAATGCCTGGTTCTTGAACTGTTCGACGGAAAACTGGCCGAGCGCAGGGAGATCGTGGACGTGGTTCTACGAGAGCATCTGGCCCGGGGAGGCAAGGAGCCACGCGCCCAGGATCTGAGCCGTTCGGTAAAAAAGGCTCTGACCAAGCTGCAGTCGAACGATCTTGCGGAAAATCGTTCGTACGGGCACTGGCTTATCGGCCGGAGAAAACGGGCGCGGGCGGATGCCGTCAGGAATTCCACTGACGGCCGGAATCGATCCGCAAAAATCGAGCCTTCTCTGAAAAAGAGGCCGATTAACGCGGAGCGTATCGTGGGCAATGGCAGCGGGAATGTTTATTTATATTATTTCCGGGCATATCGCGAGCCGGGAAAGAATGCATGGCCATGCAAAATCGGATATACGGGGCGCGATCCGCAGCTTCGTATTCTTGCCCAGGCCGCTGCGGCGCTGCCGGAACAGCCATATGTGGCGCTGGTTATACGAACCGATGACCCACGATCGCTCGAAGGGGCTATTCACAGCGTCCTTGACGTACGCCGCCGCAAGGTCGAAAATTCCCCGGGAAAGGAGTGGTATCTGACATCTCCCGACGAAGTGCTGGCAATTGCAAGATTTATCGATCCACATATGGTGGAATAAGATGCGCAATGTATGAAAAAGCTTCGGGAGAATTTTCCCCCGAAGCTTTTTTCATCTGGCCTCTCGACTGTACGCCCACTCCCGGCCGTACCAGCGTACGCATGGTTCGATGCCTGACCGGCCTGCTTGTGCCATTGCCGTGATCCACCTGCTCATCGAGTCGGCCGATGAGTGCATCATCGGCACTATGAGCAGCGTGCTGAAGCAGTTGTAGAATGTTCCCTTACCTAACTCCGCCCGTTCAGCAACATCATCCAGTGTGGCGGCGTTACATCCTTTCTGCGCGAAGACCGCGCGGGCAGCATCCGGAATCTCCCGACGCCGCAGCAGACGCCCGCGACGCGATACCTGCGTGGCCATTGGCGGCATCGAACGAATTTCCGATCGGAAGGTTTCAGCGTGTTTACAACATGATCAATTCGGTCATGCTGCGACCGGCGGGCACCGGCGTAGATATTGTAAGGCGTGCGGACAACGGGGAGAGTTGTAAGTTGATGTAATGCCCGGCGGAGGAATCGAGGGGGCGGGAACATGGCCGGGGCGCTTCGCCGCAGTCCGAAGCTGCCGGTATCAATCTTCAGGGAACCTTACAATCATGCGCCTGTTCAGTCTCGTTCTCTACCTGCTGCTCCTGCCGTCCATTCTTTTCTGCCAGCCGGGCAGCGATGATGAAATCGAGGCGGCAGCGGACAGTCTCGTCAGTGACTTCGATGACATTCTATTCGACTCCACGACGATCGCAAGGGGACTTCCCCTCGCCGGCGACGAGTCCGCGCCGCTGATCCAGCGACGCCCCTCGGGCTGGGCCCCGGAGCTTCCGGTGTTCGGTTTCCGCCGCCGCGATCTCCTCGGCCTGCAGGATACTCCGCCATACTTCATCGGCTATGACCGCGCGGATGGGCTGTTCCTCGGCCTCGGCGGCAACAGCCCCGCCACGCTTTTCCGCGAGCACCGCCTACAGGGATATTTCGGGTTCGGCTATTCCTTCGGCTCGCACTACTGGCAGGTCTACGGGGGGCTCAACAGGGACTTCCTGACCACCGAACGCCCCCTGCGGATCGGCGTGGAAGGGCATATCCTGACCGATACGCATGACGCATGGAAAATGGACCGCAACGAAAACAGCCTCTTCGCGTTGCTGGCTGGCATAGATACGCGCGATTACTTCCAGCGGCGCGGATTCTCGGTTTCCATTCAGCAGTTTCTCGGCCCGCGCATGGCTCTGAAAGGGGAATACCGCTACGACAACTACAGCAATTCGCAGCGCGAGGCGGGATGGTCGCTCTTCGGGCCTGAACAGCCGTTCAGCGAGGTGCCACAGATACGCAAGGGGCTCATGTCGTCGTTCGTGGCGAATCTCCTGGTGGATTACATCGCGCTGAGGAGCTGGGACCAGGCGCAGGCAGGACTGGAAGCGCAGGCGGAATTCGGATCGATGGGTGATGATGATTTCGCCCAGTACATCGCCGACGCGCGGCTGAAGATCACTCTCCTCGACGAGTGGCTCTGGCTGGCGGCGCACGGGCGCATCGGCGCCACGATCGGCGAGACGCCTCCGCAGAAGCTCTTCACGCTGGGAGGCTTCGGAACGCTCCCCGGATTTCCCCAGAACATCTACGGCGGCAATCGCCTTCTGCTGCTCCAGACGGACCTTCTCCTCTCCCCCTTTCCGGAACTTGGACTGCGTGTGATACTGGAAAACAACTTCGGCTACACGGGCATGGCCGATTCATCGGCGGGGCCGCTGGACGGATTCGGCGGCGATCTCACGGCATTCAACTATTCCATCGGCGCCTATCTCGGCACGGCAGCCGGCCGCTTCCGCATCGGCTTCGCCTTCCGCACCGACATCTTTGCCGATCCCGTCTTCGTGATACGGCTGGGACAACCGTTCTAGGAAATTTCGATTGACGATGCCCGATTCGGGAGGAAGGGCAGCCCCAACGCACAAAAGGCAAAAGGCAAAAGGCAAAAGGCAAAAGGCAAAAGGCAAAAGGTAAGCTGCCCCAGCGCAGACAGGAAGTAAATGCCATAAGACGGCCCTACTCCCTTTGCGTTCTTTGCGTGAGGCTCTCCTTTCCCCAACAAAAAGGCCCGGCACCTTGACGGTTCCAGGCCTCGAAAAGCTGCAACTGCGCCTCACATCAATCCCTCAGCCGCGGATCGAGCGCATCACGCAGGCCATCACCGATCAGATTATAACTGACCACCGAGAGGAAAATCATTAATCCCGGGAAGATCGCCAGCCACCATGCCGCGACATTGGAGCGCGCAAGGTTAAGCATCGATCCCCAGGTCACCACGGTAGCCGGCACGCCGAATCCCAGGAACGAAAGCGACGACTCCGTGAGGATGGCCCCGGCAATACCAAAGGCGATCGCGACCAGCACCGGCGCCAGGGAATTCGGCAGCACATGCCTGAAGATTACCCGCGTGGCGCCGAATCCCACCGAGTTCGCGGCGGTGACATACTCCAGATTCCGTACTCTCAGCACCTCTCCGCGCACGAACCGCGCGATACTCATCCATCCCGTCACGCCGATCACGATCATCACCAGCCAGATATTGGCATCGAAGAACGAGACGACCGTAATGATGAGAAAGAACGAGGGGAAGTTCAGAAAGATTTCGATGATGCGGGAAATTGTAATATCCACCCAGCCGCCGAAGTAGCCGGCCAGCGCTCCGAGGATGACACCGATGATGGCGGCGATGCCCATCGAGACAAAACCGATCGACAGCGATATGCGCGAGCCGTGGATGATGCCGGAGAGGACGTCGCGCCCGAGCTGATCGGCGCCAAGGTAATGGTCGCTGCCGGAGAAGGGAGCGGCGAAGGAGTTCCCGAGATCGGAACTGCCCGCATCGAAGGGAATCGGTGCGGATACCTCCCAATCGTATTCCAGTGTCTTCCAGTTGACGTTGGTCAGTTCCGGCGGATACTTCGAGATCCCCAGCCCGACCAGATATTCCTGAACCGGCGGGATATAGACAGTTCCCTTGTACGAGCAGATGATCGGCCTCGAATTCGCCAGGAAATCGGCAAAGATCGCCACCACGAACATGAGGATGATGAAGTAGAACGAGGCTACTCCCAGCTTGTTCTTCCGAAACTGGTGCCTGACCAGACTGAAATAGGTCTGGTCGGGGCGATTATCCCCCTTCCTGGCGTCGGCGCCGTTGGTATCGGTGGCCGGGGCAACGGCCGTCGTAGTTTCTTCTGCCATGTGAAATGATCTGTGTTCCGTGCAAACGGGGCATCCCGGGTAGCGTATCGCATCGCCGGCCGGAGAAGAAGGCCTCACGCAAAGGCGCAAGGAACGCAAAGGGGGGAGAGCCTGGATATGCGGCGCCCGACAGCCCTTGTTGTTTGCTGCACTTCTCCCCGTTCAATCGCCAATCCCTACCCCCCCTTTTTGGAGAAGGCGATCCGGGGATCGACGACCGAGTAGAGTATGTCGGAGAGGAGCACGCCGAGCATCGTCAGAAAGGCGGCGATGGTCAGCTCGCCCATGATGATCGGGTAGTCGCGCTCCAGCAACGCCTGGAATGCGAGCTGTCCCAGCCCCGGAATCGAGAAGATGGTTTCGACGATGATGGAGCCGCCGATCAGGCTGGGAAGGATGCCGGCCAGCAGGGTGATGATGGGGATCAGCGAGTTGCGCAGAGCATGCTTCAGTATTACCACGCGCTCGGAAAGTCCCTTCGCCCTGGCGGTGCGGATATAATCCTGGCGCACCACCTCCAGCATCGCGCCGCGCATCTGGCGCGAGATGAAGGCGAAGCTGGTGTAGGTGTAGATGATCATCGGCAGCATCAGATGCCAGAGCAGATCCTGCGCCTTCATCCAGAACGGCCAGCTCTCATTGAAGTCGTTCGAGTACAGGCCGAACGACGGGAACCAGTTCATGCCGTAATCAGGCTGGGCGAAGAAGATGATGGCGAGCGTGCCAATCCAGAAATTCGGCAGCGAATAAAGGCCGAAGAGCGTTGTGGACATTATCCTGTCCGGAATACTCCCCGGATGCGTGGCGGAATAGATGCCGATGGGCACGGCTATGAGATATGCCAGAAACACCGAGATGACGCTCATGAGCAGGGTGATCGGCAGCCGCTCCATGATCTTGTCGGTGACCGGAGCATTGTCCTTGAAGGATTTCCCCAGATCCAGCGTCAGCAGCCCCTTCAGCCACAACCAGTACTGCACGGGAATCGGCTTGTCGAGATTCCATTGCTGACGGATTTTCTTGACGAGCTCCTCTGTCACCCCGCGATCGGCAAGCTGGTCCCCCCCCATCCCCCCCAGCTTGGTCATCGCCGGATCGCCCGGCGCCAGACGGCTGATAGCAAAGGTGACGATGGTGATGGCGAGCAGCGTCGGGATGAACAGAAGGACACGCTTCAGGATATATGTGATCATAGGCTATCGCTCGTGCAACTGTTGGCGTCGGGAAATCCTCACCTGCGGCATCCACCCCATCGGTTCCCGGCATGGGGAGGCAACCGTAGAAGATACAGCGCCGCGCGCGATGCCGCCAGCGCCGCGGGCGGCCGAATTTAACGAAAAGATGACCGGATATCAGTGGTATCGTGATGCGCCAGGCCAGCATGAACGCACGCTGTTCCCCGGAAAGCACGGCAGGCCCCCGGTATCGAGGGCCTGCAGAGGAATGGGCATCATCCTACCGTGATGCAACCTGCTTCGGCGTCTTGTACTTCTGCGCCTGCTCCGGCACCCACCACCATCCCGGATTGTAGCAGGGACGCGGCGCAAAGAACTCCACGTTCTGGAACCTGTTGTGATAGGCCCCGGTCTGCTGCTCGGAGACGAGGAACGTATACGGCTGATCCTCATTGATGATCTGCTGGGCCTGCTTGTACAATTCCTTCCGCTTCTCATAATCGAACTCGCCACGGATCGTCTCGATGATCCGGTCGATCTCGGGATTTTTGTAGCGGCAATGATTCGAGCCGCCGGCTTCGGCGGACTTTGAATGCCAGAGCTGGTACATATCCCCCTCAACCACATTCATGGCCCATCCCCCCACGAAGGCGTCGTAATCACCATCACGGACACGATCGAGAAAGGTGGACCATTCCAGGCTGGTGGTGCCGGCATCGATGCCGATCTTCTTCAGCGCATCAACCATCACCAGCGCCGTCTGCTTGCGCCGCTCGTTGCCGGAGTTCAGCAGGATCTTGAACTGGAATTCGGTCTTCTTTCCGTTGATGACCTTGTCCAGAATGCCGTTGCCGTCGGAATCGGTCCAGCCCGCCTCCGCGAGAAGCTCCCTGGCCTTCGCCGGATCGAACTGAATGATCGGCAGCGTGGTATCGCACTCCGGACGCTTGTAGAATATCGGCGACTGGACCGGACGGGCCATACCGAAGTAGATCGTCTTGATCAGCGCCTCGCGATCGACCATATGTGACATAGCCTGGCGAACCCGCTTATCCTGGAACATCGGCCGCTGCTCGTTATACCCTATATAGCTGTACGACGGATAGTCATACACCGCCTCCTTCAGCCGGTTCTGTTCAAGGTTCTTCCGTTCGGTGTTGAACGTCACCTTCTCCATCACCGGCTGATAGTCGATATCCCCTGTCTTGAGCGCGGCGGTGGCGGCGGTCATGTCGTTGATCGTGCGATAAACGATCCGATCGGGATAGGCCTTGCCGTACTTGCTCTCCTGGTTCCAGTAGTTCGGATTCCGCGCCAGCACCAGGCGATCGTTGCGGCGGAACTCCTCGAACATGTACGTTCCGGAGGAGACCAGATACTTCTTGTCGAATCCCTTCTCCACGTCGTTGATGATCTCCGCCAGTTGCTTGATCTCCGGCGTCGTCTTGGCGGCATTCAGATCGTCGAACGTGACCTTGTCGCTGATGCCGGTCGGGTCCCACACATGCTTCGGGAATGCATAGAGTCCGCCGACGAACTGCTCGGCGAGATAATACGGCTCATTCATCACGGCGCGGAGGCGATGCGGATCGTTGTCCACCATCTCCAGACGTTCCACACGTGCATAATACCCGCGCAGCGGGGCGGCGTTCGGCACCAGAGGATTCTTGATCATCTTCAGATAGAAGATGAAATCCTCGGCGGTGATCGGCTTTCCATCGGTGAACGTCGCATCCTCACGGATACGATATTCATAGCTCAGCTTGTCATCGCTCATCACGGGAAGCGAGTCCGCCAGCAACGGGATCTGTTCGAGCGTATACGGGTCCGTCGTGGTCAGCGTCTCGTACATCAGATTATGCACCTCCTGCGAGGTGGCATCGGTGGCCGTGATCAGATTCAGCGACTCGGCATCGGAAAGCTCGTGGATGATGACCCAGTCGCCGGTGACAGGGTCGCCGGCCGCCGCGTTTCCGCCGCCCGCGGAGATTTCCGATTTGTCGCGGCAGGAGCTTAGCGAAAGGATCGTGACTGCCATCAGAGCCATGGCTCCGAAACGCGTCGCCCGTATCCAGAGCGAAGACATGATATTCATAGGGACGGAATGATGATTGATTCGAAACGTGATCGACTGGCGCGGCATCGCGCAGACATGTGGGTACGGCGGTCAAGATACGGAAACGCATCGCAACCGATCCCACTATACGCTATGCCGCGTAATATATTGTGCCGCCCCGGGACCGGAAAACGCCCCGGGACCGGTGTTTTCAGGGGCCTGGGCGATAGCCTCCGGAGCGCGGAGTGCGCGATCCGCCCGGACTCACCGGATCGACGAGAGGAAAATGCGAAGGCTTCGGGACCAGCGTGCTATCGACGTAGGCGGGAAGCGGTGTAGAGGGGATGGACGGCGCGGGGAGACGGTTGCGCGCAGCACGGCGGGTCTGCCGCGGGCGATCGTTCTTCTCCGTTGACGTCGCCGCCACTCCGGAGGCGGGCACATGCCGGACCGCGGGCTCCGAAAGGTTCGTCACCACCATCACGGCGATGACCGTCATGAGCGCGGCCGCCGGAATCATCACCCAGCGGTTCATCCAGCCACGCCGTGCTCCGGTAGAGGCCGCCGCTCCGATAGCGGCCAGCATGTCGGCCGAAGCCCTGCCGGAGGGGGCCAGATGCGGCTGTCGTCGCAGCAATTCCGCATAGCGCGCCCACTGCTCCGGCGTATCGTTCGTTGAATCTATCATGTACTTCTGTTCTGCTGCTCGTTCGTTGAAGCACCCGCCCGCATGAAACTTCCGCATACGGGCTCCACATCGGCCGGGCGGCGATCTGCATATCCGTGGCCGGCCATCCGCCGCAGAGGACACCGCCACGCCCGGCAGGTCTCATGGCGCCGCAGGAGATGAGCGGCGCATGCCGCCGGAGAAATCAGAGTCTTCATGCAATGAACGGAACGGCGGGGCGGCGGCCATCCTGCCGGTTCACTCCCTGTAGCCGAGCAAGATCATTGCGCGGCGGAACGCCTCGCGGGCATCGAAGATCCTCTTGCGGAGCGCCCCGGGCTTCAGGCTCCATTGCAGGATCTTCGCTATCTCCTCGGCCTCGAATCCCTCGATATCGCGGAGGATGACGATCTCCCGGTGCTGCGGCGAAAGCTTGGCGAGCGCCGCCTCCACCATCTTCGCAAGGAGGGCGCCGTCGGCCATCGCATCAGGGCCGCAGAAGGTATGCTGCGGTGTCTCCAGGTCCTCGCTCTCCCCACCGCGCCCCTGGAACGTAAGCGAGCGCACGGCGGAACGGACGCTTCTGCGACGAAGTTCGCTGAGGGCTTTACGCCGGGCTATGGTGAAAAGCCATGTGGAGAATCTGTACGTCGGCCGATAGCCGTCCCTCCGCTCGTACAGCGTCAGCCACGTCTCCTGCACGATATCCTCGGCAGTATGGGCGTCGCCGACGATCCTGCAGATGAAGCTGTAGAGCTTCGTGGTATAGAGCGCAAAGAGCCTGTCGAGCGCCCCCTGCTCCCCCTGCTGCAGCGCAAGCATCAGCCGGTTGCCGGGATCGAGCGCCACGGCGGAGGCATGGCCGGAAGAGGTATCCGTCCCATTGGCGGAACCATTGACCACGCAGCCGTTGCCATTCGCCGGATGCGACATTTTCGTGGCGGGAGCGTCGGCCGTCCCCCCTCCCGCGGCATCCGGCGCAATTGATGTTGCAATCACCAACTGACTCCGCGAACGTTTCAACCGGCAATTCAGGATTTATGCCCGGGCGCAGAGTTTCACTCGCCAACCCCACGGGCGTTACAGATTTCGATTTCGATGAAGCTATGGCGATGAAGATAACCAGTCCGCACCTTTTTCAGAAGAGAAGCGCCGCCGGCGAAACGGGAAGTTCCAGCCGCGCACCGGAACGCGATATCAAGCAATACTTTATGGCGGGCGGCAGAAACATGCGCAGCAGCTCTCTCCCCGTACGATAAACGGGGAGTTGGATGGAAGTTCCCGTGGCGGAACCGTTTGTGCGGTTGAACGTGGCTCGACGAAGGTAGCGGACCGTGAATCTCAGGGGAATGGCATCAGCCGGTGACTGCGAACACAAGAGCCGCAAGCACGCTCCCCCAGACCAGAGCGTAGGAAAGACGACGAGTAAACTCGGCAGTGCTCATAAGGCCTCTGTCGTTTGGAAGGTTGAACCGGAATAACCGTGTAGAATTGCTCAAGCGGGTATGAAGGAACTGCGTCCCTTCACAGCAGGGTGAGAATCGACGACACCTGCGGAGGATTGTGGAGCGTCCGTCGCGCCTGTGGATAAGGTCGATGCCGATTTCGATGCAAATATACACGAATTATCCACCCATTTCCACATGAAGCGGGAAATTACCGCCGCATCATATCCCGGATGCCGCAACGGATGGTATCGGACTGCGGAAGTGAAAAGGATCTGCTCACTTCACTTCAAGCTCAGGTTGAAGATTTTTTACATAATCCTGAGCCTGCTGCGACAACAAATTACTCGAAGTCGTGTTCGAAATAGGGTGTGGAGCGGTCGCCGGAGGAATTCGGGCCATCCGATCTGCGTGCAATCGCATCGCTGAGCTTGCCGGCAAAGACCTTGGCAGCATTGTAACCATAGTGCTTGAGCAGGTAGTTCAGCGCTATCACCTCCGCTATCACGGTGATGTTCTTGCCCGGGAATATCGGCAGGCGGACGTAGGGAAGATCGACATCCAGCAGCTTCACCATCGGATCGTCCAGCCCGGTGCGTGTGTAGTCGGCGCCGGGGTCCCAGTCCTCCAGTTCCACGATCACCTCCACCCTCTTCTGAAATCTGATGGCGCGGATGCCGAACATCTGCCGCACATCCAGCAGACCGAGGCCGCGCACCTCCATGAAATGCGGCGCCAGCGCCGTCCCTGCGCCGATCAGAATGCTCTCCCCCTTCCGCGTCACCAGCACGACGTCATCCGCCACCAGCCGGTGCCCGCGCTCCAGCAGGTCCAGCGCCACCTCGCTCTTGCCGATCCCCGAACGCCCGATGAAGAGCACGCCGACGCCGTAGACATCGACGAATGCTCCGTGAACCGGCGAGTAGGCGGCGAACTGGTCGTCCAGGAAATCCCCGAGCAGATAGACCGCCTTGGTGGTTTCATGCGGCGTATTGAAGACGCCGATCCCCCGCTCGGTGGCCATGTCCACCAGATCCGGTCCGAGCCTGTTATCGGTGGTCACTACGAGACAGGGAACATCGAAGCTGATAAGATTGCCGAACGCCTCGCGGCGGCGCATCGGGCTCAGACTATCCAGGTAGAAATACTCCGTATTCCCCAGCACCTGCACGCGATGGTAGGTGAAAAGCCTGGTATACCCGGTAAGAGCAAGCTGCGGGCGATGAAGGCTCTTGTCGGTGATCAGCTTGTCGCGCCCCACCCCCTCGTTCGCCGGAACAAGCTGGAAACGCTCGCCGCACTCATCGGCCAGAAAGCCGACGGTGATGCTCTTCTTGTGGATCTCCTGGAGATTGTCGAGTGCGCTCATCATCAACGAAACGTGGAAGAGAGAACGAAAGGAATTGCGGCGAATATACGGACGGTTCGTGGCGTTGCGACATATCGCGCATAGCAGTGGAGGATACCACCCCCCGGGGAAGAACGGCCGCGGGATAGCGCGGAGATACCGGCGGCCGGCCGGAGCCATGATTCGCACTGTCGGCCTCCACGGAGATACCATCGTGAATTCTACAATGGCAATGTCACATGCAAGAGAAATATGCTCCTGTGGAGGAGGCCCATCCGGGAACACCTGCTCCTCCCGTTTCCATCTGCATATCGGCCACCAAACGCGACTGCGCAGGAATTATTAGCCGTCATTCAGGGTAAGAATTCGTCCCCATCCCCCTGCGCGCATCCCGGTCAGCACACATGCGGAGGCAATCCCGGCGGGAGATCGATGGCTGATACGTATCGGGAAAACATGGATGGCGGCGGTTTCCGGATGTGGCGGATGCATTCAGCAGCCGGTTCGGCGTTCCGGCACCGGAGAGGGAATAATGCAGGCAGGTCCGGACATCATGGCGGCCTTCCGGAAGCGGATCATGCCCGGTGGACCCCGGTACGTCCGTTCACCGTGAAGCCGGGGAGCATCCCATCAATGACGAAGCTCCACCGGCACCGCACAGGTACCGGTGGAGCCATTGCAGAACGCAGGATCGATGACCTGTGGGATCACCGCTCCGCGTCTCTGTGGACAACGCTCACCGGCATTCGCGATCCGGTTTCCAGCCGGTCGGAAAGATCGGGCGTATCGAACCGGAGAGGACTGTCCATGCACTGCTGGCAGAGAATATCATACTCATCATGCAGGATGGGTGTAGAGGTGCTCCGGCATCCCACCGTGATTTCGGGGGGCGTGAGCAGGATCGGAATCCGGCTGAAGCGCGGCGTCGTCTCCGCCATGAGCGGCGTAGCATCATAACAGCCGGACTCGCCGCTGTACCACTGCCGCACCACGTAGACAGCACTTGCAATGCCGGGGACGAAGCCCTTCACCGCATCGCCGGCGGCTATCCACTGCGGCGCGGGAAGCGACTGGTCGAGATCCTGAACGATCGAGTAGCCGGTCTCCCTGCCGTTGCTGCCATGTACGGTATGGAGTATGTCATTCAGCCCGGCATCGAAATGCCCGACGTACATATCCTGCGAACCAAAGCCGTTCGGTGCGTCGGTCAGAAACCCCGTGACGATGAACTCGTCGTCGTTCGCGTTCTGTATCTCATGGAATTCATCGACGTAATTGCCGGTAAGGCCGCCGTAGGCACGGTCGGCCACCACCCCGCCGGTGGAAAGGGTACGAAGGAGATATCCCTCGACACCCCCTCCGACGCTCGTCGTATGGCCGGCTATCGCGAGGTCGCTGTTCGGGCAGATGACGATCGAACGTCCGACATCATCCCCGTCGCCGCCGTAGTGGAGGGGAAATCCGGTCACGGAGAGTCCGGTGCCCGTAGCGATGCGCTCAAGAAAGACATCCATATCCTGGGGGAAGGTGAAGCTTCTGGCATAGCCCACCGCGACGGCCTCGTCGCCATCGACGGCGCACGAGTAGAAGCCGTCGTCCGCCGTTCCGCCGTACGTCCGCGCCCAGTTCACGGCGCCAAGGGAATTGGTGGAGATGAGTATCCCGTCCCAGTCGCCCGCCCCGAAACTCTTGGTGCGTCCCGCGATCAGGAAGCCATTGCCGAGCAGTTGAACATCATATCCCTCATCCACCTCCTTTCCGCCGTACGTCTGCACCCACTGTACGTTGCCGGCGGCATCGATCTTCATCAGGAAGATGTCGTTGCGTGTCTTGCAGTTGTCGTTGTCCCGGTTCTCGGTATCGCCGACGATGACGTAGCCGTTATCGGGGGTCCTGCGGATCTTCCGGCCGACATCGAAGCCGCCGAGGTCATAGGTTCTCGCCCAGTCCAGCGTTCCGCACCTCAGTATGTGCGCGACATAGACGTCGCGCATCGTTGGAACGGCGAACGTGCTGTCGGAATAGCCAACCACCATGTAACTCGCGGTGGACGTCATGACGATGCCTCCCTGCGCCGCGTCGTTCCACGCTCTGCCGTATAGTCCCTGGAAGCTGATATTCTGCGCGTCGGCGGTGGAGCCGGCCATCGTTGTAACGCCGAGGGCAAGCAGCAGCCATGCGGCGCGCCGCATAATGTCACGTTTCATGGAATTCCTCCTGAATCGAATATGTGAGTGATGCCATGTCCCGATGATTGGTACATGACGGGATGAAACCCCGGATACGGAAGGTGTGTGAAGGCACAGGTAACTGTGATGGCGGAAGATCACGCGCCTGTCCGGCGGCCGGTGAGGGCCGCGCCACCCGCGCGCACCTCCATCGCCGGCCACAACGGGCAGGGCGAAGACGCGACGCGGATGTTCAACAAGACGGTGCCTGGTCTCGGGCCAAATATAACCGCTGGGAAGGAGGGGTGGAAGAACATTTTTGAGCGCCCGGCGCATGTCGTTGCTTCAGGGCCGCCCGCGGTAAATGATAACCTCGCGCAAAGAACGCAAAGGGAGCCGCCTGCGGTGAACGGTGGAGGAATCGCATGATCCGAAGGGTGCGCCGCCCCCAGGAACGGCATCGCCCGCACCGGCAGGCCTGCACGAACGGACATATCTAGCCCTCCCGGGCCTGGATACGATCACACCGGGCAGGAGAATGCAGACATCTCCTTCGTGCCGTACGCGGCATCGCAAACAGAAATGGCCCGCCTGTATCATTCAGGCGAGCCATACATATCATGTCTGCCGCGGAGGACCGCGCCGGTCGTGCGCGCATGGGACAGGATCATTCCACCGGCAGGCCCGGTGCGCCGACCTAGTCCCTTCTACGGATGATCCCGTTACATGGTCGTCCCGTCATCGCTTCCGGCGATCTCCGGGCGCTCACGCGGGCGCTGCCCCTCGTGCAGCCTTTCCTTGTACTTCTTGAGCTGGCGCTCCAGCTTGTCCACGCATGCCTGGATGCTCTTCATGATGTCGTCGGATTTCTCCTTCGCGAAGAGCTGCTCCTTGTAGACCGAGAGAACGACCTCCGCCATCTTGTCGTCCCCGCCGCGGGGGCGATCCTCCAGGACGATCTCGGCGCTGACGATGCCATCATACACCTGCGCGAGTCCGCTGACCGACGCCTCGGCAAACTGCTGAAGTTCCGTGGGAGCCTTGAAGTGACGGGCCGTGAATTGAATATGCATGGTTCCTAACTCCACCGTGTAACAATTACGATCGGCTGCCCTACCGGCGCACGAACTGCAGATTGACCCCCACCGTGAACGTGACGCCGCCGATATCGAGCGTCGCATCATCGTGCGCCGGTACGCCCTGCAGCTCCCTCCCCGTACCTCTGATGGCCGCGAAATAGTCGCGCCGGATCGGTACGCCAAGATAGCTTCCCTCCAGAAATATGCCACGGACCGGACCGCGCTCCCAGAGATTGCGATCGAAACGATAATCGATGCCCGCGTAGATCCTGTACGCCGGATGAAATGCGCCGTCGCGCGCATTCGTGGCCGGACGGCTGAAGCCCCCCGCAGTCTGCTCCCGTACGGTTGTGGTCCATTCGACATTCGAATAGGCGATGCCGACCGATGCCCCGGCGTAGGTGGTGAACTGGTCACGGACCGGCGCGTACTCCAGCCCTACCAGCACCGGGATCGACGAAACGGTGAACTCCTCCACGACCGACGCCAGAAGCGTGCCGCTCCCCGCCACGCGTACATCGTAGATGTCGGTGAAATCGCTCCCGGCCCAGGCGCCGTAGACGATGACGCGGACCGGACCGATGGCGGAGAAACGCATCATCGCCGACGGCATCAGATAGCCATCGAGCCTTCCCGTCCCTCCGAGCGCCGGATATTCCTTGAAGAAATCTCCGCCGAGCGGCGAGGGGACGTATTCGATGCCGATGGAGAAGAGATCGACATCGGGAACGGCGTGGCGATCGCGCGCGGTATCCGCGGGACTCACGGGAAGCTCGCGGTCCCCGGTGTTCTGCGCCGCCGCCGTGGTGACGGCCAGCAGCAGCGCCGCAGCGGCGATCCCTCGCGCTCGGGTATGGTGTGAAACGGGCCTGAACGACATGATATGGGTTGCCGATGAATTGCCCGGATGCCGCAGGGGACCGGGACGTTCACTCGCCGGACGAAGAGTTATCTCCCGCTCTCGGATGCGCCCTGGCATATGCCTCCTTCAATCGCTCCACGGTGACATGCGTATAGACCTGCGTGCTGGCGAGCGAGGCGTGGCCGAGCATCTCCCCCACATCGCGCAGCCCCGCGCCGCCATCCAGCATATGGGTGGCGAAGCTGTGCCGGAGGACGTGCGGGCTCCGTTTCTTCTGCTCCGTTACATGCGACATATATCGCCTGACTATCTTGTAGACGTCCGGCCCGCCGACCGGACGCCCGGCGTCGGTGACGAAGAGCTGCCGCACCCGGTCGTCCCGCATCAGCTCGCCCCGCCGTTCGAGATATGCACGGATGGCGGCGGCGGCATGATCGCCGAATGGAACGACACGTTCCTTCCCTCCCTTGCCAAGCACCTTCAGCGTGCGCGCGTGCATGTCGATGTCATGAAGACCGAGGCCGCAGAGCTCCGCGCGACGGATGCCTGTGGAATAGAGCAACTCAAGGATGGCGGCATCACGCAATCCCCCGGGCGTTCCGCGATCGGGAAGCTCCATCAGAGCCTTCGCATCGGCGACGTCAAGAACCGTCGGCAGACGGCGCTCCAGCTTCGGCGTCTGCACCAGCCGCGCCGGGTTGGCATCGATCAGATCGTGCGCCAGGGCGAACTTCATCAGCGACTTCACCGCTGCGAGCTTCCGGGCGACGCTCCTGCGGGCGAGCCGGCGGCGGATCAGTTCAGCGATGTAACCGCGAACCTCCCTCTGGGTTACATCCACAAGCTCCGGCGCATCGACGCCGAGCACGCCGACAAGATGCTCGTGAAAGCCCGGAGCATGGCGGCGGCGCCCCGAACCCTCAAGGTCCGAACGGTACGCCTCGATCGTTTTGGAGGAATAGTTCCGTTCGATTTCCAGATATTCCAGAAATTTCCGGATGGCTTTGCGCGCCGTCATCTCGCTTATCCTCGATTGCTGCATACAGGGTCTCCGCCGGCACAAGCTACGCCTTTCGCGGCTCCGATGGAAACCTTCCGGCCACGGCCGGGCGTGACGGTGGAGAGCCCCGCCCTCCGGGGCCATATCGGGATGAAACCCGGTCCAGACGTTCATATCCCGGCTCCGGAAACGACTATTCAATCGATCGCTCATGGCATCCCTCGCGCTATCATCTCTTCTTCTGCTGCTCGCCCTCATTCCGGCGTGGCTCCCGACATCCGGGGACGTCCAGGCACGCCCGGAGAATGGCGGCGGCATCCGGATCTCCCCCGATCGCGGCATCCCGGCGGCGCCCCCCGGGGGGCCGGCACATGATGGCACGCCGCTTCACAGGAAACCACGGGACCGGGCCGCCATGTCCCCGACTGTCGTGCTCTCCAAGACCGAGATGACCTTCCGCATCCCCGCCTGCTCCGGCATCACGATCGTCGATGACACGGTCGTGGTTTCCAACGTCGGCGATGAACCGGTGTGGATGGAATTCAACGTCCCGGCCACCGAGACATTCTTCCTCCTTTCTCCGACCTCCCCATCGACGCTGGAACCGGGAGCATCGCAGGAGTTCATCGTCCGCTATATCCAGAAGGGCTCGCTCGGCTCCACCGGCTCGCTCAACTTCGTCTTCGCGACCAACGACATCGATCCCTGGAGCCTGGACGTCAAGCTGCGCAGCGTTCTCGACAGCGTGATACTTACGCCAAGCACGCGGAAACTGTCGTTCGGCACCCTCCTGAGCTGCCAGCCATCGAGCACGCTGACGGTGCGGCTGGCAAATGACGGCCCCTCGACCGATACGGTGACGGAGGTGACGCTCCCCGCGCCGTTCAGCGCGTTCCCCGCGCCGCCGTACGTCATTCAGCCGGGGAAGTCGATGGTGGTCTTCGTGACGTTCGTGCCGACGATTCCCGGGAATTACTCCGGTGTCCTCCGCTATCGCGGCGAACCCTGTGGTTTCACCGACTCGGTAGTGCTTGAGGGCTCCAGCGTCCTCCCCTCCTATTCGCTGTCCGACGTGAACTTCGGCGACGCCACGGTGGGAGGAAATGTGAAGGCGGATGCGGAGGTGACGAACAACAACGGCTCGACAATCAGAGTCATCGCCGCGCGTGTAACGCCGGGGCTGCAGGAGGTCACGATCGATCCTGCGCAGTTCCCGCTGCGGATTCCGCCGGGGGGAACGAGAAAGATCGAGCTTGCCTTCGCCCCCACCACGCTCGGCAATCTTTCGCCGGGAATCTTCCTGGAGGTGGATATCGACTCGATCTGCTCGGCCACACTGACCGCCCCGGTCGCCGGTGCCGGCATCCGCGGCGGCGTGGCGCCGGGACGCAGCGAACTTGCCTTCGGCGATCTGCTCCCCTGCGAGTCCGCCGAGGATACGCTATATATCCGGAACATCGGCGGCGCCCCCGTCGATCTTTCCGCGCCGGTCTTCGATCCGGCGGATGCAGCTTCCTACTTTGTGGTGACAACCGGCATGTCCTCCCCCGGAACGCTGCAGCCGGGAGACACACATATGATCATCGTCAGATTCGCCCCCGGTCCCGGCGCCGACGGCCCGGTGAACGGAGCACTCAGGTTCACATCCAGCGATCCGCTGCGGCCGCACCTCGAAATCCCGCTGCGCGGCAATCGTATCAGCCAGAAGCTCGATCTGCAGGGGAACGATTTCCAGCAGACGTTCGTCGGCCTGCCGCTGAACGTCACACGGCGGCTCGTCAATACCGGAAGCGCTCCCATTCCCGTGGACGATCTGACGATCGCCGCGCCGTTCTCGATCATCTCCATCGTTCCGCCGCTGCCGGCAACGCTCCTTCCCGGCGATGCCATCGAAGTGGAGATGAGATTCGACCCCGCCGTTCCCGGTATCTACAGCGACAGCCTGCGTGTGGCGGCCGCAACCCCCTGCGACAGCTTCTCCTTTCCCATCGTCGGCCCGGCCGAGGACCTCGTGCAGGCGACATTTCACTGGGGTTCCGTCACGGGAACTCCGGGTGAACTTGTGAGAATTCCGCTGCTGCTGGACAATGACATCACACGGGGAGCCGTCACCTCGTTCACCGCCGGCGGAACATTCAACCCGTCGATCCTGCTTCCGGAGCGGATCGTCATGGGAGAACTTCCCTCCTCCGACTGGTCCATCGCCGACCGGACGCTCGGCGACGGCAGGGTGATATTCACCGCCCGGGGGACCACCCCGCTTGCCGGACCCGGCACGGTGGCCTATCTGGAGGCGCGGGTGATGCTGGGCGATTCCGTCGCCACGATCCTCGGTCCCGGCGACAGCCTCAGCCTCTACAGCCAGCGGACACGGGTCTCGTTCGAGCCGGGAATCTTTTCGCTTGAGGGTTATTGTGATGCCGGAGGCGCCCGCCTGCTGCGCGCGGACGGAGATTTCGGACTGAAGGCGATCCGGCCGAACCCGGTGCGGGGCGTCGCGGAGATTGCGTTCGGAGCGGTGGAGGATGGCCCGTTGCAGCTTCTCCTCTTCGATGCGCTGGGACGGCAGGTCGCTACGGTGTTCGATGCAGCGATCGCCCCCGGCGTCTACCGCATCCGGCTCGACGCCGGCGAACTTCCGAGCGGCGCCTATCATCTCGAACTCCGTACTCCCACGCAGCGCGAACGGATGACGGTGGTGGTGGCGAAATAGAGCGCATGCCGTCGCCCCGGGAGCCGCTCGTTGCAATCGTTATCAGTTGCTTGCAGCCGCGCGACATATCTTGTGAGATTTGATGGAACCGTCCCCCGGCAGGGGGGATGGAGCATCATGATATGAACAGGAAATCTCATCCCGTTCGTTCATGCGAATCGCGCACGAACGGGCCGAACAACAGTCGAAGCACAGGATCGGAAGCCGATATGACTCCAGTCCAGATAGATATCCCTTCAGCCGGCGGTCAGACGAAGCGCATCAACGTGGTCACGCTCGGCTGCTCAAAGAACACCGTCGATTCCGAGGTGCTGATGGGAATGCTGCGCCGAAACAGCGTCGAGCTGGCGGAAGAGGCCGAGGGGGCGGACGCCGTCATCATCAACACCTGCGGCTTCATCGACGTGGCGAAGGAGGAGTCGGTAAACGCCATCCTGGCCGCGGCCGCGCTGAAGCGCGAAGGGAAGATCGGTCGGATCTATGTCGCCGGCTGCCTTTCGCAGCGCTATATGGATGATCTTGAGGAGGAGATACCGGAGGTGGATGCCTACTTCGGCGTCACCGACTTCGGGAACATCATCAAAACCATCAATCCCGATCTGAAGCGCGACCTGATAAGCGAGCGGTTCATTCCGGAGGGCTCGAAGTCGGCGTATGTCAAGCTCTCCGAGGGATGCGACAACCCCTGCTCCTTCTGCGCCATCCCGCTCATGCGGGGCGGGCACGTTTCCCGGCCGATGGAGGATATCATCCTGGAGGCCAGCTCGCTGGCGCGCCGGGGGGTGCGGGAACTGGTGCTGGTGGCGCAGGATTCCACCTATTACGGGCTCGATCTCTACGGCAGGCGGACGCTGGCGGCGCTGCTGGAGAAGCTGGCGGCGGTGCGCGATCTGGAGTGGCTCAGGCTCATGTACGCCTACCCCGCGAAATTTCCGCTGGACATCCTGCCGGTGATTGCGGAGCATCCGACGATCTGCAACTATATCGACATGCCCATCCAGCACGTCTCCGATCCGGTGCTGAAGTCGATGCGCCGGGGCATCAGCCGGCGCGCGCTGATGGAATTGATCGGGAAGATCCGCGCGGGGGTGCCGGGCATCGCGCTGCGCACCACGCTCATCATCGGCTATCCGAACGAGGGGGAGCGGGAATTCCAGGAACTGCTCGATTTCGTCGCCGAGGCCGAATTCGAGCGGCTGGGAGTCTTCGCCTATTCGCAGGAGGAGAACACGGTGGCGCATGGTCTGGAGGACCCGATTCCGGCGGAGGTGAAGCAGGAGCGCATCGAGCGGGTGATGGAGCTGCAGCGGAGCATTTCCGCCCGGCACAACGAGTCGCTGATCGGCACAACCGAGCGGGTATTCGTCGAGAGCGACGCCGGCGGCGAATATATCTGCCGCAGCTTCCGCGACGCTCCGGAAGTGGATGGCGAGGTGTACGTAAAATCGCACGCGCCACTGGCGCCCGGCGAGTTCGTGGAGGTGGAGATCACCGATGCCGTCGATTACGATCTGTTCGCCGAAGTCCACGGGGATGCCCGGCCGTGAGCTCCGCGCCGGCGATAGCGACCGCCGTTCCCATCGACTACGCCGGGCCGCGGACCGCAGCACGCACCGGGAGGGCGGAAAGAGCCGCCGTCATACCGCTGTTCCTCCTTCTTCTGCTGCTCACGGCCATCACCGCACGCGCGCAACATGCCGGAAGCGACCGCCCCTTCTTCGATGCACTGGCATTCGCGGGCGAAACTCCGGACTCGGGACGCGTGGACATCTATCTCGCCGTCCCCTACAGCGCCGTCACCTTCGAGCACAGGGATGCCGGGTTCGCCGCCCGCTACCAGGTGCGCATGCGCGTGATGCGCGAGAGCGCCATCCTTTTCGATACCACCTTCGTGCGCTCGGTCACGACGCCGCAGTATGACGCGACGGTCGGCCGCGTCCCCGCCTATGAATTCTACCAGCAGCGGCTTCATCTCCCTCCAGGCACCTATCAGGCCACGCTCGAACTGCTCGATCTGCAGAAGAACGCGAGCGTCAACGAGGAGCGGACGATCACGGTCGCGGACTACGCGGGACGCCCGTTCGCTCTCAGCAGCCTGATGCTGGTGAAGAAGATCCGCGAGGATTCCGCCGGGCACGTCATCACGCCGATGATCACGGAGAACGTCGGCGCGGCCGAGGATGGATATTTCCTCTTCTTCGAAGCGTACAATCACACGGAACTGCGGGATTTCAGGGTCGTCGCAAGCTATCGCAACGGCACGAGCGTGATCGGTGAACGGCAGATCTTCGCGCGCACGATCCCGCAGGGACGCTCGCAGCAGTGGGTGCTGATGCCATCGGGACAGGCGCCACGCGGGCTCTTCGTCGTTGACCTGCGGGTGGCCCCCGCCGACGATACCGCACGTACGCTGGCCACGGCCGAACGTACCATCGGATTCGAGGGACGGGCATCCGGCGTTCCGCTGGCAGAGGAGGAACTGAACGAGAAGGTGGCGCAGCTTCGCTATGTGGCATCGCAGGGGGAGATCGACGCCATCCGCAACGCCCCCACCCTGCTGGAGCGCCAGCGCCGATTCTCCGACTTCTGGGCGAAGCTCGACCCGATCGCCGCCACCCCGCAGAACGAGGCGATGGAGGAATACTACGGGCGGATAGAATATGCCAACACCCATTTCCGGAGCTATAGCACCGGCTGGCTTACCGACAAGGGGCGGGTCTATGTCGTCTATGGTCCCCCCGACAACATTTCCACCGATCCATTCCGTACCGATGGCCGCGGCGTGGAGACCTGGCAGTACTACCGGCGCAGCATCCGGCTCGTCTTCATCGATGAAAGCGGTTTCGGTGACTACAGACTTTCCACCCCCATCTCGCCGGGTGAGAAATACAGATACGGAACGTAGATGATGAGATGGTGGCTGGCAGATAGTAGTGATTTCCTCCACGAATTCCCTGACTGGTGATGGCAGGCGTCGGCGGGAGAGTATCCCGGCAGTTCCCTGCCATCCGGACGCAATTCTGTTCCGCCCGAAGCGAGGCCGAGGCGCGGCCGCATCTCCTCCTTCAATCCGCATCGATATGTCAGACTCTTCCACGGCATTCACCCGCTCCGATTACGCCGCATTCGCACAGGAACTGTACGAGACCGGCATCATCAGCGATCCGTGGCTGGAGGGACGGGAGCGGTTCCGGCTGGAGCCGGTGATCCTTGCGGAGGAGCCGTACGCGCGCATGTGCGCGGCGGCGGAAGGCATCGGCCGGGCATACGACGAGCTTGCGGGCCTCGTCTGGCGGAACCCCTCGCTGCTCGACGATTATTTCCATCTCACTCCCTATCAGAAATTGATGTGGCTCGCCTCCGGGGGACGCTGGCACGGCATCGCCCGGCTCGATCTCTTCGTGCTTGCCGACGGTTCGGTACGAACCTGCGAGATGAACTCCGACACACCGAGCGGCGAGGCCGAAGCAGTACTGCTGAACAGCCTGCGCCACAGGTTCCATCCCGATGCCGCCGATCCGAACGCGAAATTCGGAGAGCGATTCATCGCGATGGTCCTCGCCATGCATGAAGCATCCACCGGCGCCGTGGGCGCCGCGCAGCCATCAATCGGCATACTCTACCCTACCGATCTCCCGGAGGACCTCTCCATGATCGCCCTCTACCGCAGATGGTTCGAGGCACGGGGACATTCGGTTACGCTCGGCTCTCCCTATAATCTTCACCGGACTCCGGAGGGGGGCGTTGCGCTCTTCGAGCATCCCATCGACATCATGATCCGGCATTACAAGACCGACTGGTGGGGGGAGCGCATTCCCGCATGGAATGATGAAGAGGATTACGACGATCCCGATCCCCTTGAGATTCCTCTCCGCCTGATACTCGATGCCGACGCGGCGGGGACGCTGACCGTGGTGAATCCGTTCGGCGCGGTGGTGACGCAGAACAAGCTGACGATGGCATTCCTGTGGAACCAAGCCGACGGTTTTTCGCCGGAGTCGCAGCAGGCCATCCGCTCGTTCATCCCGGAGACGCACCGGCTGTGCGACCTCGATCCGGCGGCGCTGGCGAAGGATGAATGGGTGTTGAAATCCGACTACGGCTGCGAGGGGGATGAGGTGGTGATAGGACGCGACGTCGGCGATGACATCTGGCGCCGGTCGCTGGAGGCGGCGATTCCTGAACGATGGATCGCGCAGCGCTATTTCGAGATCATGCCGGACGGGAGCGGAATGTCGCCGAACTACGGGCTGTACCTCATCGGAGGCAGGGCCTCCGGCATCTTCACGCGGCTGTCACCGCGCTCCACCGACTACCATGCAGTGGTGCCGCCGACGTTCATTGCACGGAACGGAGGCATGGAGCGTTGAAGGGCCGTTCGGGTAAAGATGGAGCGAGAGACCGGGATGCTCTGCCGCCACGCTCCCCGACGCCGGGAACCGATCACGAACATTCCCTCCAGCCGCCATCAACCGGCTATGACCGCTCGCGGCAACATTCGCCGGGAATCGCCGTAGGTATTGCCATTCAATTAGTATCTTATCCGCGCACCCATACATATCCCCGGATTGATCCGTCTGGAACAATTATTATGATGAACAAGAACGAACAAGAGGCCACCCCCTCCTGGTGGAAGGAAATGCTTACCCGGCGTGAAGCCGGCGGCCGCATCGCGAAGCTCGGCGTCACCGCGTTCCTGATCGCATCGGCCGGTATCACGGCAGGATGCGATGCGGACGAGGAGATGGAGGACGAGGGCGGGGAGACGAGCCGCGACGCCATTGAGCTCCAGAAGGAACAGGGATGGAACGTCGGCTCGGCGGACAGGCGGCTCGTTTACAAGAACCGGACCGCGGCCGACAGTCGCGGCTCAATGGACTGGTCGACCTATCTGGACCCCACCATGCTGCTGAAGGCCTATCAGCCGAAGAACTCGGCGTGGCAGCCGTATGTGGTCCCGACGCTGGTGCAATCGCTCTCGCAGCAGTCGCTGCGCGGCCAGGTGCAGCCGGTGCATTCGAAGGCGATGTCGGAAGCATATTCGCGTGGTCTGGGGATGCGCGAGATTCTCTCGAACAGCAGGAATTCCGGCTCCACCATGATCGTCGCCGATCTTCCCGGTCCGGAGGCTGTTGCCTACGCCGCCGCGCTGGCGGATGTCGCCGATCCGGTGATGACATTCGACAACTGGCCGCATCCGCAGGGCGTGGTCGGCTCCCATGAAACGCTCGGCGCGCTTCTCTACTATGCCGGCGAGATATCCGACAAGGCCGCGGAACGCCCCGCCGACGCTCCCGCCGTCCTCATCCTGGACAGCAACCGGCTGGCTCCGTATTCCGATGCCGACAACCAGTTCGACAACAGATATGTGGCCAAGGTTCCGACAGCCGACCGGCTTTCGGCGATGAAAGTAACCACCGTGCTCTACGCAGTTCCCGACCAGTCGCGCACCGTGGAGCTGGACGACATCAACGCCGATTTCACAGCCTACAAGGACAGGGGAATCAATGTGGCGATGGTTGCGCTGACGGACTTCCAGCCCGACCCGAACGCCGCGCCGACGACGGTCGATTCCTCGAACACGGCTGGAGCCAACACCGGCGGCATCGTGCAGCATGCCACCTATTTCTATGGCGGCGGCGCGATGTTCGCTCCGTGGTTCTTCTACCATTATCCCATCTTCGTTCCCAGCTCTTCGATCCCGGGCCGGTCACGGCTCCCGGCCACCTCGCTCCGCGGCAACACCTACGCGCCGACCACCCGCCCCACCATGTTCTCGTCGCGCACGACGGGAGGAGCAGGCGGCATCGGACGGACGCGGCCGAGCGGCTTCGGCAAGGTATCCACGCGCACGGGGAGCAGTGTGCGCTCCACCGGCACCCGTTCCGGGCGATCCGGCCGTTCCGGATCATTCGGCAGGAACCGCGGCGGATATTCGTCATAAGCCCGGCTGTGCCGGGCTCCGGCCGGCGGTCGGTCGTCAGTAGCGCAACAGGATCTTCCCCCGCTATTGACGGCTTCCCTATCAACCGGCGGATTTGCGGCGCTTCCTTCCTCCATCGAAGAATCATTCAACTCACTACGGATTCCCAGTCATGGACCGACGCGGTTTCATGTCGCGATTCAAATCGGTGTTCTCCTCCCGCCGCGAGGGGGACATCTTCTTTTTCGGCATTCAGATCGTCATCAACGTCTTCGGCGAGGACGACCTGCGCGCCCGGCTGCATACGGTGATCGCCGAAGCGGAGGCCGTCGAGACGCCGCACGATCAACGTGCCTTCTACAAGCGCATCACCGCGATCCTCCGCGAAAGCCAGCCGTTCTTCGAGTATGGCTACTGGGACTATCTCACCGACCCCGACGAGGCGGCCGATGAGTTCCACGACTGGGCCGACGGCATCGAAGCGACGATGGCCACGGTCGAGGAGGAGCTCGGCGACGAGGTGGATGAGATGTACAGGATGAGCGCCGAGAAGAGCTATGTGGTGGTGACGATGGCCTTCCTGCTGGAGCTGAGCCGGGATCTGGAGGAGATGATCGGGATCATCGAATCGATCTCCGAGGATGACTACTTCACCCCCTACGGCTTCAGCCGCCTGCTCGACGCGATCAACTTCATCGACTTCGACTACTGCCACAGCGACGCGATCTTCATCCGTCCGGGCAATGAGCAGGACGGGTTCTCCTGGACCGATATGCGCGGCGAAGGCTGGGAATACCTGAAGCCGATCATGGGGACGATACACTAGGAAACTGCGGGAACGTATCGTGACGTTTCTCCCTGGAGTATTCGGCCGAAGTTCTGCCTGCCTCGGCCGAGACCGGGATGCGGGGGCACATCTCTCCCTGCATCTAGTCTGCGGCTGCCGCTGAAGAACGCCCGGCGCCAGCAATATCCCCTTCTCTATGGCCATCCGCGTCTCATCGCAGCACGAGCAGCCCGCCGGGCCGCATGTATCCGCCACCCACGGCGGCCGGAGATAATATCGGAGCGCCCCCCTCCGCCAGGTCGGCGAAAAGCGATACATTATATGTTTCTGACGATCATCAATCGCGCACATGCCGCGCGGATGATGATTTCATTCGACCCCGGGCCTGCCGGTGCTGTGCCTACCCCTGGAACCGCCGTCCCGCCCCCTCCTCCTTTACAGTTCTATGAAGGTTCTGTACGTTTTCCCGCATCCGGACGACGAGTCGTTCGGTCCCGCCGTAGCAATCTCGAACCAGCGCCGGAACGGCCACGAAGTCTATCTTCTTACGCTCACGAAGGGGGGAGCCACGCGCCAGCGGCATGCGCTCGGCCTCTCGGTCGAGGAGATGGGCGAGGTACGATACCGGGAGATGCAGGATGTGGCGAGGGTGCTGGATCTGACGGAGATGACCGTGCTCGACCTCCCGGACAGCGGCCTGAAGGAGATGGACCCGCGCGACATTGAGCGCGTGGTGGCGGAGCATATCCGGCGCATCCGCCCGGACGTGGTCGTCTCCTATCCGGTTCATGGCATCAGCGGATTCCACGACCACCTTGTGATGCACGCCATCGTCAAGCGGGTGTTCGTGGAACTGCGCGATTCCGGCGAGGACTATCTGAAACGCCTCGCGTTCTACACGCTCGGCCCTGCCAATGCCGACCGCGCCGAATCGCGGTTCACTCTGAATATCTCGAAGGACGAGGAGATCGACTGCATCATCCGCGGTGGCGAGCAGGATTTTCAGGCGTTCGAGCAGGCGCTTTCCTGCTACACATCCTACCATCAGGTCATCGACGCATCGGGAGTGCGGCGCATCATCGTGAACGACCAGTATTTCGAGATCTACGGAGAGCGGTATGATCCGCCCCTGCAATGTCTGTTCCAGGGAATCGACGAGAAAATGGCGGATTGATGCGGCAGGCGGGGACGGACGGGCTTCCCTGCAATGCGATGGGATCATACCATCCGGCCGGCGACATGGGATGCTCTCCCCCGGGAACCACGGACTGGCGACGGCGGCGGACGGCTCTGCGGTTCAATCCGTGGCGTCCCGCGCCCGGGCATTGCGCGCCATACGCAGCGAATCCTCGTCGATCTCGAATTCCCGCGACCGTACAAGGATGCCGTCGAGGTACACATCGACCCGGTAACGACCTTCCGGCCAGGCACGGGGGAGCGATACCGAGAAGTCCGCGACATTCCCCTGAATGCCTGCGGTGAGATCACGGCTCGCGACCACGTGGTTGTGCACCCCGCCGGCCTCCACCGCCATCCACACCGCCCCGACGCTGGTCCCCCGCTTCACGCCGTTCAGCCTGATGACCCCATGCAGAGGATTGTCATCCGTGCCGAACCGCATCACCACCTCGCCCGCCCTTCCGCCGCCATCATCGCGCGCCAGCAGGATGTCATCCACCTTCGCGCCCGTGCCTTCGATGGCGATCCCGGCGGCGGAATCCGCAACGGCATGGTGCGCCCCGGAGGCAGCAGGTTTCTCCGGCAGCGCCTCGGTGCATCCATACAGGATGACGGCTCCCAGGCAGGCGATGGGGACGGAGGGATGATTCATCGGTCGGTCTCACTGCATCCGGCAGGATGGCTACGGATAGTGGCAGGCGATACGGAACGGCGGCTCCGGAAACGCCCGGTTCAGACGATAGCGCAACACGGTAGAGGCCGGTGGCATCGGAAGAAGATACGGCGTCACTCCCTGCCAGGACAATGAAATAATGGCCGGGCAAAGATGCGGATGGTGCACTGGAATCAGAGAACCGGCGTGACGGTTTGCAATGACCTCGGGAGCAATGGAAAGATTTTTTCGCGGCGGCGGATGGCTGCTGTAAGGTTCGCACCCTCTGCACAGTTATAACAATACAAGCAAGTACATAGGACGTAACTGCTTGCGATTGAAACGATAAGCCTGTAGTGAAGCACCTCACGGAGTTAATGGTGGTACGCCGGAGAGATCACCAGGAACTTTCATGAGGATCGGGGAACCCACGGTTCCCCTTTTTTTTCGCCCGGCGCGGACTGGAACGCACTTCGGATCACGGAGAGCCGGAATCGGGGAGATCCTGCTCCACCAGCACGCGCGTGCTCCCCCGCCCCGCCAGATCCAGCAGCGGCGCACTGTCATCATCGATCGGCATTTCTTCCGGCTTCACTATACTGATCCCCCCGCCCCGTCTGCCCAGCGCCGCACGAAGGGCATCGGCGATTGCGGCGCTTCTACGCAGAGCAAGCTCCCCCCCGCCGGATGTTGCCACGCGGATGGTGGCGCCATCCCGGATGCTTTCGGCGATTTCCTCCACGACCTCGCGATTCCGCTCGCGCAGCGCGGCCGAGCCCGCGGGGAACTGGTACAGTGTGAACAAGAGCCCCTCGCGCCGCCCATCCCCCATTTCCCAGCGATCGACCACGCGCAGGCTCCGCTCGATAGTCAGCGGCGTCTGCGACCGCGAGGATACGGTCCGGCCCAGCGAATCCTCCACCACCAGCTCGGCCATCAGCATGGAGCGTTCGTGCCCGAGATTTTCATCGACGATCGTCCAGTCCAGACGAAAATCGCTGCTGGCGGAATCATCGCTGCCGTAGCGGCCGATTTCATGCCCGTCGTGGCTCAGGGTGATGCGCCAGCTCTTCACTCCCGCCTCGGCATCGAACTCCGGATCGAGCACGATCAGCGGCGGATCGAAGGCCGGTTCGATCCGCTCGACGACCGCCGGCGCCACTATTCCCTGGGTCGGCGTGGTGATTACCACCGCCGCATCCATCTGCGCCGGGCGGCGTCCGCCGTCACGGATCTCCACCCGCGCCGAATCGATCCCCCAGACATCTGCGAGGTATCGCCGGACAGCCAGGGCGCGTGCATGGGCCAGCCCCGGCGCCTCGCCGCGCGCGGTGGCACCGTCGAGCTCGATGGAGGCGAGCGAATCGTGCCGGAGCCGTTCGCCGAGGATGTTCAAAACCTGCCGCCGAAGCTCCGAGGGAGCGGAGACATCCAGTGAATCCGCTTCGAATGTCACCGTCTCGTGACGCGCAAGCCCCGTGAAATATCCCTCGATCGAGGCTGCATCACGGTCGAAACGGACCTTGTCCAGCCTTCCGGTACGCATACGCCGGAAGGTCTCGAAGATGTGAATGGTTGCGGCCGGAAGACGGCGCTCCTCATCATCGGTGCCATAGAGATCGATGGAGGCGACGAGTTTCGGCGGCGGTGGCGCGGCGGTATCGGGGGGTGGAACGGGTTCCGGCTCCGGCATGAAATGGAAGAGAAGCGAGGCGGAGGCTCCCGCCGTGATGCCGCGCCAGTCACGCTCGTTCACCAGCGATAGAAGATCGAAGCGGGCGAATGCTCCCGGACAGAGCCAGATTCTCCGTCCCACCGGGAACCGCCAGGACGCCCCGGCAAACATCCCGAGGCCGAATCTGTTCAGCGAATGTGGCTCCCCTTCCAGCATCGTCCGCTCCCGCGTGCCTGCGCCCTTCCCCCCTTCCGGCTGGAAGATGCGCTCTCCGGAAATGATGGTATCAATCTGGCGCAGCCTTCCCGAAGAACGATAGCCCAGGTGAAATCCTCCGGAGAGCATGAGATCGCCGAATGGTGAATACCGGGAGCCAAGTTCGAGCAGGATGGACTGCGCCTCGATGTTGTAGCGGTACTGATGGCCTATCTCCAGCGGATTTCGTGTCGCCGCATCGAAGATGAGCAGCGGATCGAGCGCATCCGCCATCAGCGCGCCGCTGAAGCTGCCGTACAGCAGACCGAGCGAAAGATCGATCCCCGCCGCGGGGAACGCCGGATGAATGAACCGGAACCCCAGCGCGGAGGAGCGCGACGGTCCCCCGGTGAATTCGCCACACTCGGTGGAGCCGGCGAACACCGGAATGGAGCTGAACTGCCCGCCGGCGAATCCCACCTCCATCCCGAGCTCAAGCATGAAGCCGGTCGAATCCTGGCCGCGGCAGATCCCCGCCGCCGCAAGCATGGCCATCAGGATGAGCAGGAATCGGCGTAGCTGCATATGATTTGATCGTACCCTGTGCCCGGCCACCGGGGTCCGGACCAACCCCATACCACGGTAAAGCCCGTACATCATCGCGGCACCATGATACGTGCCGTGCTCAGATCATCCTCCACCCGCAGCTCAAGGATATAGAATCCGGGGGGTGCCCCCTCCAGCGCCACGCTCACCGACTGCTCCCCTCCGGTGCCATAGGGAAGCGCCCGCGTCATCACCCGCTCGCCGGCCACATTGATCAGTCCGAGCGTGGGGGCCGAACCCTCCGGCGCATCGTACGTCACCGCCACCACCGACGATGCAGCATCGGTACGGATGGCACGGATGGCGACGCGCCGGGTGAAGGCCCCGGTGCGCTCGATGTCGCAGCCGAGCAGCTTCACCAGACCGTTGGCGGAGATAACGGCCCCCGGAGCGCCGGTGAGCGATACTTCCCTGAACCCGACCACATTTTCGTACTGGCCGGTGGAAAGGCCGGTGAATTCCAGCGCCAGAAGATCCGGCCCCTGCAGCAGCACGCTGCCGACAGGAGGCTCGACGCGATATGTGCTGTCGTCGATAGCGATCAGACGGAGCATCCCCGCGCCCGTGGCGATACCGATCGGCGTCGCCCGTCCCGGCACCAGAGCATGGGGATTGATGACGAACGTGGCGGATGCGAAGCGAATGCCCTCGCCCGCGGTGAATGAGTGATTCGAGCGCATCGTCAGCCGGGCGGTCTGGCCGACGCGCGCCGTGGTCGTATCCAGCCAGATGCGCACCCCCTCGCGACCGCCCCCTTCGCCCGTCAGTGTGCCGGTCCCGACGAGCGTAATCCCCAGCACCTGCGTACGGCGTCCACCATCTATCGCCACAAGCTCGTCGTTCACTGTGCCTGTATCGGTCGGACAGAATCTGATGCGAATTTTCAGTGAATCCCCGGCCCGCAACTGCTGCCCGGTCACTGGCGAGAGGATCTCGAACGCATCCTTCGCTCCGGCGAGTTCCACCGTGGCAAGATCGATCGGAACCACATTCAGATAGGAAAGAGTGGTATCGACGCAGAGCGAATCGATCGGCACGGCCCCGAAGTCGATCACCTCGGGCACTCCCTCCCACAGACCCTTGAAACCGTACCCCTGCATAATCACGGAAATCAGGCCTCTGTCACCCGGCCGGATCCGGCTGGTCGCGAGATCGGTACGGGCCGAATCGGGACAGTACCGGATGCTGATCGTGACGCTGTCGCCGGCTCCCACCACCTTGTCGGTATCGGAGGCCGGATCAATGGAAAAAGCTGCGCCGCTTTGCACCAGCATCTGCCTGACGGAGACGGGATCGGTCCCCCTGTTCCGTATGACCAATGTGCGCGTGACGCAGTAGCCGATCGGGACGCCGCCGAAATCTATCCGCGATGGCTCCGCCGTCACGAGCGTATCGCTACCCGACCCGGACGCCGAATCGACGACTGCATGCACACGTATGGTCCGGACGCCGACGTTGGTGCGTATCTGCAGATATGCGTCGTGCGGTCCCGGCGCGCTTCCAAGCACGCGCAGGCGGATGCTGTCGGCATCGTTCCCCGGGCCAAGCCGGATGAGGCCGGCCGGGGCCATCACGCTGAACGGTCCCGCCGCACCGATGAAATCGACGCTGTATATCTCGAACATTCCCAGGCTGGTTCCTCTGGCTATCGCCGTGACGGTATCGCGCGGATCATTCTGCGGAACCCTCCCCATATCCACCAGGGTATCCCCCCCGAACGGCAGCACGGTACGCACACCGCGGCCGAACAGGAGCACGGTGGCGGGACGCATCGATCCATCCACCACAAGCAGCAGGCTGTCGGAGGATTGCCCCTCGTTCTGCGGGCAGAAGGTGATGGTAAAGGTGATGGAATCGGCGACGGGAATCACCGAGTCCGGCGCGACATGAAACGAGCTTGCGAACAGGGCCAGTTTCGGAAAAACGGGGGCGCGCGTCCCTGGTGCAAGCGGCACCGTGATGACAGTATCCTTGCAGTAGCCGAGGGCAACGACGCCGAGATCGATCGAATCCGGCAGACCGCTAAACGAAGTAACCGCGAGCGAGCGTTCAGGAACCGCGGATGAAAGGAAATCGCCGCCGGGGGTGCTCCGCGGCGCAACATCCCTGCGGATATCCTGCCATGCCGGAGCATCCGCCAGGGGAGCAACGTGCACCAGCAGGCCAAACGTGAGCATGCAGGCGAGAAAGCCGATCATATTCTCTCCATCATCTGAACTGCGCGCGCCCGCTTCATAGTACCCGATATCCTGCAGTTGCGGGACCGCCGCGAAAAGCTGATACGGCGGGCTATCCCGTTGACACATGATGATAGGAAAACATCACAGGCAAAAAAAAATGTTCCGGCACCGTGATACCTGCCTGTGGAGACGTGTTATAGCTTGTGGGAACAGGATCGAATCTCTGAACGTATGCATCAACGAAGCACGATACTATCATTACTCCCCCGCAAGGCAGTGGAGCAGCACGAGGAAGCCCAGACATCACGGCCGCTGGAGACGGATACCCTTCTCTTCGAGAGATTCATGAAGGGTGACGACGCGGCATTCATGGAGCTGTTCGACCGGCATACCCACAAGCTGTACATGTTCTGTCTGAAGTTCGTGGGCGATCGTCGCCAGGCCGAAGATCTGATGCAGGATCTCTGGGAGCGGGTCATCAGACTCCGTGCCGATAGCAAGGACACGATCGAGAACCCGGTCGGCTTCATGGTCCGCATCGCCCGCAACCTCTGCCTGAACCACATCCGCGACCGCAAGCACGCCGCTTCGCTGGACGATATTCCCGAATGGCAACTCCCCAAGGCGCCCGTGGTGGAGCTTTCGCACAACGAGGAGCTGGTGATAGCGGCGCTTCCACACCTGCCGGCATCGTATCGCGAAGTGCTGGTCCTTAATGCCTACTCGGGCTACAGATTCGATGAAATCGCCGAAATACTCGGCGAACCTGTAGGCGCTATCAGGACGCGCGCATGGCGGGCACGGGTGCAGCTCGGACGCATCATCTCCGCGCTGATGGAGTTCGACGAGAAACGAGACGACAACAGCACGCCCGGCGACGCCGGCACGCACTAACGAGAAGTACAGCAATGACCCGCTCAGAACGTGAACGGCATATAGAGCGCTATCTCTCCGGACAGATGACTCCGGCCGAGGAACAGGACTTCTTCATCCAGGCGGCACTCGACAGGGATACGCGCTACGAATTGAAGGCGCTGATGACGGTGGACAGCGCAATCCGCAAGGAACGGGATGCCGAGCCGGGCGAGCATACCGCGCTCCGCTCCCGCGTTGCTACGATACTTGCCGCTGTTCCCGCACCGGAGCAGCCGGCCCCATCCCCCGTCAACCCGGCCGCACCTCCTGCGGCAACCGGCCTGCTTCAGAAGCTGCTCCCGATGCACTGGCTGGGAATCGCCGTCGCGACGATGGTAGTCGCAACCAGCGTGTTCATGCTCACCGACTCCACCCGGGATATACACAATGGAGGCTCGGAACCGGCCTATGAGCAGCGGCAGGAAATCCCCGCGGGCGACCTGCGCCCGGCACCGCAGGGGAAAACGGACCGGACCATGCCATCCGTCGGCGACACCCCCTCCCGGGAGACAGGCGCCCGCAGCGACGGAGCACAGACCGAGAAAACTGTAACGGAGGCGCCCCGCAACCAGCGGGAATCGGCTCCGCATGATGCGATACGACAGGGATCGACGAACGCAGGCCGGGCGTCCGGCCGCAACGGCGAACGTCCGGCTGTTTCCGCGAGCCGCACGGCATCGAACAATCCAGTGACGGAGACGGAGACCGCGGAGAGGGCCGAGGGAGAGGAGAACAGCCCGATCACACTGGGCAAACCAAAGAGAGATTCGATCCCGGTGGGAGTACACATCAGGATCAAGGATCGGTAGGATGGTGGACGGGGCGGTGATACCGGTTCTGAAGCCCCGTATCCATGTCCGGACCTATTCAACTGCGCGCCCCCGCGGCAGTACGGCCACCTCCGTGCGGGCGATGGACGTGATGACCCCTGGCTGACGTCAGCAACTTCAGATACTGAACATATTTCACAAGACGACGGAGACGACAAACATGACTACAGGCAGAACTCATGGTACACGCCTGCTCTTCAGCCTTCTGGCGATGCTTGTGCTTGCCGGAATGGCCGCAGGCGCCACCGTCCCAACCGAACCGATGCGGCTGACAGGCGACCTTCTGTACACCCCGGGCGGCGGCAAACATGTGCATCTTATCTGGTTCCACATGGCCGACTCCACCGGCGAGGACGTCGATGGATTCAACATCTACCAGGCAATCGAGAACAATGGGAGCTATACCTTCACCCAGATCGAATCGGTGACGAAGACCCCCGGCAACTTCCAGTTCGGCGCTGATATCCCGGCTACCACCGAGGACATGTATCGGTACTACGTCACGGCGTACAACAACGATGGTGAAAGCGCCCCGAGCAACACCATCGATATCGATGTCTTCTTTGGAACGGTGACGTTCACGAGTCCGGCCGGCGGCACCCGTGATCTGATCACCGAGGGGCACGCCTACACCCGTGACTTCGACGCGGAATCGAGCAGCGGCGCCACTGTCCGCTATGCCCTGATCGACCAGTTCCCGGGCATGACGATCGATGCCGCCACCGGCGTCGTTTCGTGGACCGCGGAGATGCTGTACTGGTCCAATACCTACACCGTGCAGGCATATCAGGAGAATGATCCGCGCATCAGCGCGACGATGCAGGTGTTCGTCGAGGTCGAAGCCGATCCGGCGCTCTACTGCGGCATCATCCATGGAACGGTGAACGACCAGAACGGCGATCCGGTCACCGCGGCCTCCTGGGTCACTGCCTATCCGGCTGCCCCGGACTCGCTGCAGGCTCCGCAGCAGGGGACGGTCAGCAATGGATTCTACACGATCAAGGTGAAGCCGGGAACGTATCATCTCGTCTTCAGCTCGCGCGGCGAGTTCCGCATCGAGTGGTACCAGGATGTCTATGATCGCTCGCAGGCCACGCCGGTGGTGGCAACCTGCGGCGACTCGGTGATTGCCAACTTCAGCGTCGAGCGCTATCCCACGAATCCGAATCCGATCGACTCCGTCGTTGGCACCGTCCGGACAGAGGATGGCCTTGCAGCCGAGGCGGACATCTACGTCTATCTGGTACATGCAGGGAGCGATTCGCTGCTTTCGGTCACCAGAACCAGCCAGTATGGCCACTATGCCATCATGGTGCCGGCGGGGGCCTCGTACGTGATGCGCGCCGAGCCGGTCACCGATGCCCTCCTCGACCAGTGGTACAACCTTGCCTCCGATCGCACCGGCGCGATGGCGCTCACCGGCACGCACATCGGCGTGGATTTCGCGCTGGAGCGGGCGTTCCACTATAGCAACGAGATCAGCGGCACGCTCGTCGATCATGATCGCAACCCACTCACGGGCAGCCTTACGGCGTACATGCTGGTTGATGAGAATGGCCGGACCGAACTGCGTGCCATACGCACCATCTATGTACGGCTGGGAGATTTCAGCTTCACGGACCTGGAGCCCGGAACCTACGTCATCTTCGGCGCTCCGCTCGACAGCAACAGCATGGCCGCTCCCGGCTACTACAAGCATGGCAACGCCGCGCGTACCTGGGACAAGGCCGATCGCCTGACGATTGATGGCGACGACGTCGTGGCGAATCTCGAATTCCGTCTCCGCAGGGTGAAGAAGGGCAATGGATCGAACAGGCTTCGCGGCGTGATCTCGGGCAACTCCGGCTCCACGAAGCGCAGCGATCGCAGCATGTTGGGGACGATGCCCCTGGCCGACGCGGTGGTCTATGCCATCGACGATAATGATGAGATCAATGGCTCGGCCATCACCGACACAGAGGGACGATTCACGATCGAGGGGCTCGGCACCGGCACGTTCACCGTCCTCGTGGACAAGGTGGGCTTCGCGTCGTCGCAGTCGATGGTGACGTTCACCAGCGAGGGAGATGAACAGGCAGTGGAGCCCGCGCTTGAGCCGTCCGAGAGCGTCAGCAGCGCGCCGCTGGCTCCGGCAACGGCCGGCGCCGCAGCCAGCGTCTACCCGAATCCATCCCGCGGCACTGTCACCGTCCGCTTCGGCGCCGAGGCCGGCACGGCATATCTGTCGCTTACGGATGCAGCGGGAACCCAGGTGCTGGCCCGTACGGTCCGCACGGATGGCGGTGAGAACAGCATCAACATCGAGACTGCGGGCCTCAACAGCGGCGTCTATTTCCTGACGCTGCGGCAGGGTGCGTCGGTTATCTCGATGCCGGTGAGCATCGTACGATAAACCTTCCTCCGATGACCACGATGCCCGGGAGCCTCTTCACAGGAGCCCCCGGGCATCTCATTGTTCAAGCGGCAGCCCTTGCCCGGGATCTACCTGCATCCCGGCACATGAACATCGTCCGATGGCGGATTGACGGCCTCGGATTCGCCGGACGAAGGTGTCCGATGAGACCACCTCCGCCGAAGGTTGCGCGCGCCGTTCCACACCAGCAGCAGCAGCCCGGCCGTGGCGGAGCCGATGATGGCGCCGCCGAGCACGTCCCCCGGATAGTGCACACCAACATAGACGCGGGAGAATGCGATGGTCGCCGCTACGGCCAGCGCATATGGAAGCGCACGTCTGAAGAAGTAACCGATGACGACTGCGGCGGCGAAATTGTTGACGGCGTGCGAGGATGGGAAGGACTTCCCCGCACCGCACCCAACGAGGATCCTGACGTCCTCAAGAGCGCTGCAGGGACGTACGCGCATCACCATCTCCTTGATCACGCGGCTGCTGAGCGGGTCGGCCGCAAGCACCGCCAGTGCAAGCAGCAGAGCGCAGATCCTCCCCCTCCTTCCCCCCTTCCATAGCAGTGCTATAAAAAGGATGGCGTAGGGAACGTAGAAGTTCCTTACTTCGGTGAGAACCGGCATGACGACGTCGAGGATCGGATTCGCCATCCCGGAATTCACTACACGAAATAATGTGCTGTCGGCGGGATAGAGATCGACGAACATGGTATGCGCCGGGAATTGCTGTTCAGGAATTTTCCTTGTGCGAAGGGTTGGAAGAAGAGCATCACGCAAAGACGCTGGGAACGCAAAGGGAGGGTGGAGCCGGGCGTTGCGTTTCCGGGCATGATCCGTCCACCGCACTCGTTGCTATTCCGGTCTGTTTCAGTTACTCCGGAATCGAAAGTTTCCCCCTCCCTACGGCAGCCGTATCGCGCCGCAGACCACAGCACGCGCGGCGCCGGTGACGCTGGGAATATTGGCGGGGACCTCCAGCAGCGCCTCGTTCGCGAGGATTGCGAAGCATATCGCCTCCTTGGCATCGGCCGGGACGCCGTATTCATCGGCCGGGACGATGCGGGAACCGGCCATCTCGTCGGCCAGCATGCGCATCATGGTGGTGTTGGCCGCTCCGCCGCCACCGACGATTACATCGTCAACCGTTGCGCCCCGGGCGGCGAACTCCCTGATCCCCCCGGCGATCGTCCGGGCGGTAAGGAGCGTAAGCGTGGCGATGATGTCTGCATCTCCCATCCCCCGCTCCCGGCGTTCGCACGCCAGGGCACGCCCCTTCTCCTCGCCGAACCGCTCACGACCTGCCGACTTTGGCGGCGGACAGCGATAATAGCTGTCAGCGAGAAGCTCATCGAGCCAGACCGGATCGGGAGTTCCCCCCGCCGCGAGCACACCGGAAGCGTCGTAGTCACGGCCACGCAGTTCCCGCATTGCGGCATCGACAAGCATGTTGCCGGGACCGGTATCGAACGCAATCAACGATGACGTCCGGACACCACGCGGGAGCCAGGTGATATTGGCGATGCCGCCGATGTTCAGCGCCACACGGTTACGATCCGGCGCGCCGAGCAGAAGACAGTCGCAGTAGGGTACCAGGGGTGCTCCCTCCCCACCCGCCGCCACATCGGCCGCACGGAAATCATTCACCACGATCGTACGCAGCCGTCCCGCAACCATCGCGCCCGACCCTAGCTGCACCGTAACACCGTTCGGTTCCCGGCGCGGATGATGGTAGACCGTCTGTCCATGCAGCCCGACAGCATCCAGAGCATCCGGATCCACACCACCCGCACGCGCCGCACCGAGAATTGCATCCGCGTACAGCGCTCCGAGATCTGCATCCAGCTCGAACGCCTCGCGCATCGACAACGCACCGGCCGACGCATCGAAGAGCGTGCGGCGCATGGCAGCCGGAAAGGGAATGGAATGAAACGCTATCAATCGGTGGGCAATCCCGCCCCCTCCTCCGGAAAGCTCGACGAATGCCACATCGACACCATCAAGGGACGTTCCGGACATCACTCCGGCAACCAGCCGGTCATGCTTGCTTCTATACGCCTGGATCAGGGACACAAGAACTTTTCGATTAACGATGTACGACTGGAAGACACGATCAAACAAGACCAAAACGGCGGCGGCACCCGGAATTACGCAACCCGGCCCCACTCTCCCCTTGCGTTCCTTGTGCCTTTGCGGTGCATTATCCTCCCCCACCAACCCCACCGAACCATCTCCCCAGGTCCCGCCTCCAGTTTTTGCCCTTTGCCTTTTGACTTTTGACTTCTGCCTTCCCTCTCACCTCCGCAACCGCAGCGAATTTGTCACCACACTCACGGAACTGAGCGCCATTGCAGCGCCGGCGATCATGGGATCGAGCACTCCGAAAGCAGCCAGGGGAATACCGATAATATTATAAATGAACGCCCAGAAAAGATTCTGCCGGATAATGCGCATGACACGGCGGGAAAGCGCGATCGCATCCGGCACCTGCCCGATCTCCCCGCCGATGAGCGTGATATCGGCCGTGGCCATCGCCACATCGGCTCCGGTCGCCATTGCTATTCCCAGATCGGCTTCCGCCAGCGCCGGGGCATCGTTAACGCCATCACCAACCATCGCCACGGCACCGCCATCGTGACGCAGGGCACGTATGGCCTCCCCCTTTTCCCCGGGGAGCACTCCCGCAATGTACCGTTCGATGCCGACCTGTTTTGCTACCGCCCCGGCGACGCCCGCGGCATCACCCGTGATCATCACCGCATTGATCCCCATCTCCTTCAATCGCCGCACGGCACCGGCCGCCTGTTCCTTCACCGTATCCGCTACGGCGATCGCGCCGGCCGGTTCGCCATCGATCGTCACCCAGACGACGCCGGCCCCCGCCGGAGGCTGGTAGTCCCCGGCGATTTCCGCGGGAACACTGGCGGCGCTGCCCACATAGATATTCCGTCCCTCCACGCTCCCCCGCACTCCCGCGCCGATCTCCGCCTCGAACCCGGTAACGGCAGCCCGGGCGATGCGCTGCTCCCGCGCATACTGCACGATCGACCTGCCGATGGGGTGCTCCGAATGTTCTTCCACCGACGCGGCCAGCCGGAGCAGTTCCCGCTCGTCCACCCCTTCGCGCACATGAATATCGACCACCTCGGGCCTGCCGTGCGTCAGCGTGCCGGTCTTGTCGAACGCCACGACAGTCACCTCCCCCGCCAGTTCGAGCGCCTCTGCCCGACGGATGAGGATTCCCCGCACCGCACCGTTTCCGGTCCCCGCGATCACTGCCGTCGGCACGGCGAGCCCCAATGCACAGGGACAGGCTATGACGAGCACCGCGACGGCATTGATCATAGCGTGCGCGACGCCGGCGTCACCGGCGATCAGCCAGCCGGCAAACGTGCCCAGGGCAATGAGGATGACCACGGGAACGAAGATCGCCGCAACACGATCCGCTATCCGCTGAACCGGCGCCTTCGACGCCTGCGCGGCCTCCACCGTCCTGATGATGGCCGCCAGCGCTGTCTCCCCGCCGATCCGCTCCGCCCGCATCGTGAACGAGCGCGTGGTGTTCAGCGTTCCCCCGAGCACCGTGGCTCCGACAGGCTTCTCCACCGGCATCGATTCGCCGGTCATCATCGATTCATCCACCGCCGACGCCCCCTCGACGATCGTACCATCGACGGGAATATTCTCTCCCGGCCGCACCAGCAGCAGATCGTCCCGCCGTACATACTCCATCTCCACATCGACGATCTCGCCGCCATCGCGCGAGATGCGATGCGCCACGCGCGGCACCAGAGCCGCCAGCCGGCTTATCGCATCCGTCGTGCGCACCTTGGCGCGCGCCTCCAGCCAGCGTCCCAGGAGGATCAGTGCGATCACCACGGCGGCCGTATCGAAATAGACCTCATGGGCGCCGATGCCGGGAAGCGCCGATGGCAGAACGACGACGACGGAACTGAAAAGATAGGCGGCGCCTGTGCCGACGGCGACCAGCGTGTTCATATCGGCCGTCAGATGCCGGGCATTACGCGCGGCGATCCTGAAGAAATCGCGGCCGGCATAGAACATCACAACCGTGGTCAGCGCGAACTGCACGTAGTTCAACGCCGCCATGTGGCGCATGGCGAACGCGTCGAGCCCGGGAACGATCATCGGCAGCATTGAAACGAGCATCACGACCGCGGCGAACGGAGCGGCGACGAGGAAACGTTTCCGGAGTTCGTGCGCATGTTCCCTGTGTTCCCGATCGAAGCTCGCGGCATCCTCATGCCCCACCGGCGCCGCCGTATAGCCCGCACGTTCCACGCGATCACGTATCGCCTCCACATCGACATCGGGAGCGGTCTTCACCCTGGCTCTGTTGGTAGCGAGATTCACCGCTACCTCCTGCACCCCCTCCACCTTCGCGATAGCCTTCTCCACACGAGCCACACAGCTCGCGCAGGTCATCCCCTCGATGGCCAGATCGATATGCCGCGCCGCCTGCGGGCCGGTCTTGATGGAGGTAGTATTCCCTAGTGTCGTCGTATCCATTGTTCCGCCCATCATTATGAACAATTGCGCCCAACGACGCATGTCAGGATATTGACGGCCAACGTAATGAATAGGTCTGGTGCCGGAGGCAACCGAATGTAAATGCCGCGCGGAACAACGGGGCGCCCCCCCACTCCTCTCCGGAACTGATGCGCCCTGCCAGGCCCGCCGCGTCGCCATACGGACACCGCCGCGGTCTCTATCGCACGAGCACCAGGCGCCGGGTAATCATCCTGCCGCCGGCATCCAGCCGTGCGAAGTACACACCGGCCGGAAGCCCGGTCCCATCGAAACGAAGCTGGTGATCCCCCGCCTCCAGCGCCCCGTCGTACAACAGCGCCGCCTGCTCCCCGAGCGCATTCACCACCGTCAGGCGAACCTGCGCCGGCCGCGCAAGACCCAGGCGAAGCGTTGTAGCACCGGCGAAGGGGTTCGGAAGGCTACGCAGCATCACATCGTCGCCTTCTCCCCGCTCATCCTCCGCGCGGACATCGCTGGCCCCGGGTACAACGATGGTGAGATGGAGCACTACGTGCTGCTCATCGCCCGTGTTGAAACTCACGGTCGCAGTACGGACCGGCCGGCCGGGCGCCGCCTTCGGCACATAAAGGAAATCGACGAGCGTGGAATCCCATCCATCCACGGTGACCGGCATCGGCGGCGCGTAGACGGTGAACTCGTCATGCGGGGCATCGTGCTGTGCGGAGATCTCCGTCACCACCGTGGCGCCGCAGCTTACGAGATCGATCCGCCGCTCGCCGGTCGTACCTGCCCAGAGGCTGTCGCCGACACGAACGGTGTCAACCAGGAAGAGCGTGTCCTGGTAGATTGCCCGGTCGAAGGTGACAACGCGATACGGAACAGGATCGCTATAGAGCACCGTATCGGGCCTCCAGGCCAGCAGCCCCAGCCCGGACGAAGCCGGAGCGCTGCGAAAACGGATCGTGGCCCGGGTCGTGGCCGCCGCGCCCTCCACATGATAGTAGATCGTGATATCAAGCCGCTTGTCGCCCGGCGTCTTCGGCGCGAAGAAGAAGTTGTTGAAAAGAGTGACGCCGCCGGGAACAGTACGGCCATTGAGATATTTCCACATCACCGGGTTCAGGTAATATTCGCCGGAGCCGGGGATACCGTTGGCGTGGAAATCGCTGGTGTCGCCGACGGCGATGGCGGAGTCGATCAGCAGCTCGCTCCGCCCCGTGTTGATGAAATCGAACGGGACCGTCAACGGTTCAAGCTGCGGATCGGCGCCGCAGAATAGAAAGGGCTGAACGCGCTCGTACGATGGCACCACAAGCTGCGCATGCAGCGATCCCGCAGCCAGCAGCAGAATTGCAGGGAGCAGACCTGTAGCATTCTTCATGAACTGAAACCTCGCTGGTTGATGACCGCGGACGGGAATGAAATCGTGATAACGGCGCCGGATTCCCCCGCCAACGGGCGGCATGAGCAACAGGATCACGAGTGAAGGAACCGCGGCAGCGCAACCTACCACCGCGGCGGGCGTCAGCCGCAGGCGCCACGCCGTTGCATAACCCACGAACCGGGGGTATGTTACCGCATGCTGCTCGGCGCCCATACATCGGTTGCCGGCGGACTTCACCGGGCTATCGAACGCTCGGCGGTGTTCGGCGGAACCGCGCTTCAGATTTTTTCAAAGAACAACAGCCAGTGGAAGGCGCGGCCCCTGAACGATGAGGAGATCGGCGCATGGCTCGCCGCATCCGAGTCGTTCCCGCGGGATGCCGTCGCCATCCACGATTCCTATCTCATCAACCTCTGCTCTCCCGACAGATGCACGTTCGACAGATCGATCGAGGCGTTCATCGACGAGCATCGCAGGGCGGCGCAGCTCGGCATCAGGCTGCTGAACTTCCATCCCGGTGCGGCGCGAGGGCAGGAGCCGGAGCGGGCGATGGAGATCGTGGCGCGGCAGATAAATCGCGCGCATGAAGCCACCGCCGGACTCGGCACCGTATCCGTGATCGAGACAACGGCCGGGCAGGGAACGACCCTGGGGCGCCGGTTCGAGGAGATAGCAGGCATCATCGGCATGATCGACGACGGCGCGAGGGCAGGCGTCTGCATCGATACCTGCCACATCTTTGCGGCCGGCTATGACATCCGGACCGAGCGGGGCTACGAGGGGGTGATGGAGGAGTTCGACGAGGTGATCGGCATGGACCGGCTCCGGCTGCTCCACCTGAACGATTCCAGAGGGGAGCTCGGCTCCCGCGTGGACCGGCACGAGCACATCGGCCGCGGGCGGATCGGAGAGACGGCGTTCAGAATGATCATGAACGATCCCCGCCTGGCCCGCGTACCGAAGGTGATCGAGACGCCGAAGGGAAGGGATCTGCGCGAGGATGTGGAAAATCTGGCGCTGCTGCGGAGCTTCGTTCCGGATGAAGGCGGAGCATAGAACCGAGAGCCGCCCGGTACACCCTGCTGCGAACCACATTCATGCGCCGACGCATTCTGCGAGACGGTGAATCGTCAGACGTGAATCGTCAGACACGAGCGCGCCGATCGCCGGATCATCGTACCGGCCGGTCGGGCAGCCTTCATATCCATATCAGCAGGACCTCATCCCTCCATCCCATGGAACCCGAGCGCGAACTACTTCAGGAATTCAGGTTGAAGCGGCTCCAGCGGGCGGCGGAATATTCCCTGCTGGCGACGATGCACATCTTCTTTCTGCTGGCATTCCGCGACTATTACCGCTGGTGGATGGCGCTGCTGCTGGCGGCCGCCACCTTCGGCATGAATTTCCAGCTTACGCAGCTTCGCGAATCCCGCCGCCTTGCCGGCGCGCACGATCGCAGGCGTCTGGTGGCCGATACGTTCGAATCAATCCTCTTCCTCGCCTTCATTGTCGTCATCTCCTCGGGAGGACTCCTTTCGCGCATCCTGGACATCGACAACCAGGAATATCTTGCCTATGTGGCGGCGATACTCGGGGGGCTCTTCCTCGCGGGGCTCATCGGGGAGATCTACTGGCAGTCCGGGCATTTCGGCGGGCTCGATCCTGAAAGGCGCCGCAACTATGTGACGAACCTGCGCCGGACCATCATCCTCCCCTTCACTGTCGCGCGCCGCCGGTGATGCCCTCCCCGAGGTCATGGCCTGCAACCGCAGTGTGGAATACGAGTCAGGTCATGGCAGTCCGGTTAGTATGGGCGACGGACCGCCGACCGGGCGTGAGATGTGGAGAAATGCCGTTGCCGCCGATTCGGATCGACATGCTCTACATATGACCCCGGTTCATTCCTCATGGAATTTTCGTATTCTTCGTCTCCGGTTCACGCGGTGCCGCTCCCGGCCGGGAGCATTCGCCGCCCGATCTTCCAGCAGACCGGTCCGGGAAGAACGGTTGCCGGATGAAACATCATTGCTCGTCGTTCATCAACATCCTCCAGCGCCGGACGTCCCATACTTCCGACCAACCCATCCGGTTCTCCCGCTGATAGCGCGCTTGTGGTTATCTTTTCCGCTTCATGAAGAATATCGAACAGTTCTACGGCGATTCGTTGCGCGAGAGCGCGGATGTGAAACAGCAGACGATCGAGGCGTGCCGGAGGCAGGTGATCGAGGCGATAGAGATCATTGTGGAGGCATATCGCAACGGCCGCAAGGTGCTCTTCTGCGGCAACGGCGGAAGCGCGGCGGACTGCCAGCATCTTGCCACCGAACTGATGATCCGGCTGAACCATGACATCAATCGTCCCGCGCTCGGCGCCATCTCGCTCTGCACGGACCCGTCGAACATCACCGCAGCCGGCAACGACCTTGGGTTCGAGCAGGTGTTTGCGAGGAATGTTGACGGACTGGGCAATGAAGGGGATGTGCTTGTAGGGATTTCCACCAGCGGGCGCTCGCGCAATGTAGTGCTGGCGGTGGAGGCCGCGCGCCGCCGCGGGATGCGGACGATCTGCATGCTGGGGGGAGGCGGAGGAATGCTGCGCGATGTATGCGACGTCGCCATCATGGTGCCGTCGGGCAACACGCAACGCATTCAGGAAACGCACATAACGCTGGGACATATCATCTGCGAATCCGTGGAACAACTGCTGTACGGGGAATCATGAGGAAGCGCCTGCTACTATCGATACTGTTTCTTCTCATTCCGACGATCGCCATTCCGGAGGCCGGGTGGCGTCCCATGCCCGGCGATCACACCGATGCCGACACCGTCAGCCGGAGCAGGCTCACCGCCACCGATTCGCTGCGGGCGCTCGAAAAGCTCGCGGACGATATCGCCGCGCTGGTGCGGATTCCCGAGGCGAAGTCGGAGAAGCTCGGCATCGAGGTGAAGTCGCTCACGACGAACAAGATGCTCTTCTCGCTCAACGCCGACAAGCCGCTGACACCGGCATCCACCACAAAGCTGGTGACGACCTTCACGGCGCTGTGCGAGCTGGGCTCCAACTATATGGTGCGGACCGCCATCGCCGCCGAAGGCCGCCCGCGCAACGGTGTGGTGGCAGGGAATCTCTACGTCAAGGGATACGGCGATCCTTTCTTCTCGATCAACGAGATCGACCAGCTCGTGGATCGTATCCTGGCGGCGGGCATCAGGCAGATACAGGGAAACATCGTCGGCGACGGCACGTTCTTCGATGAAAAGACCGAGCGGACGGAGTACAGCGGTGATGAGGATGTGGTGGTACAGCTCCCGCCGATAGCCGCGCTGACCATCGAGCAGAGCGTCTTCACCGTAGTCGTCTCCTCCCCCAGAACCCCGGGCGTCCCCTGCAACGTTCAGACCTATCCCCCCTCCTCCGGCTTTCAGATCATCAACAATGCGGTAACATCCTCCCCCCCCGCCCCCCGAAAGCCGCGGAAAAAGTCGCGCCGCCGTTCCGATCTTCTGGCGCCGTACGTCGAGAGCGCCGCGGCCCGCTATGGCGACGAGACGCCGACCGGCTACATTCTGCCGGACGAGCCCGTGAGCCAGCGGAAGCCGAAGAAAGGAGCGAAGGAGACGGCGAAGACCTCGAAGAAGAAGACTGCTGCGGCAACGAAGAAATCCGCGGCGGAGAAGTCGGGAAGGAAGACGACTGCTGCTGCGGCCGCCTCGAAGAAGAAGAGCACTGCCGGCAAGGCGACGGCGACGAAGACGGGAAAGGGCACCACCGGCCCGGTTGCGGCGAAGAAGACAACGGCGCCCTCATCCGGAAAGATCACCGCGGCGGCAAAGGTGAAGGAGAGCCCGGCGGAGAAGGGGGCCGGTCCGCTCCGTATTTCGGTCAGCACCGGGGAGAACGGGCGGCAGATCATCACGGTATCGGGAAGCCTGGCGCCGAACAAGACGGTGAGCCGCCGTTATCAGATGAAGAATCCGCCGCTGGTGATTGCAGGGATGATCTACGACCGATTGCGCTCGCACGGGGTGAAGATCGAGGGGAAGGCCACATCCGGCATCACACCGGCGCGGCACATCGTGATCGCAGAAACCGGCCGCCAGCTTCAGGAGATCCTGCAGACCATGATGAAGAACAGCAACAATCTCCTGGCGGAGTATGTGTTCAAGATAATCGGCGGCGCGGCAGGCGGGCAGCAGGAGACGGCGGAGAAGACGGTGGAGAAGATTCACCACCAGATGACGATCAACCATATCCCGTTCGGGAAGTGCGTCATCAACGACGGCTCCGGACTTTCGCGGGCCAACTGCCTTTCGGCCTCGGCGCTTACCGGCATTCTGAGCACTGCATTCAACGAACCGAAGCTCTTCGAGCCGCTGTACCAGTCCATGTCGATAGCCGGTGTGGATGGTACGCTCCGCAAGCGCATGCGGGGCTCGCCGGCCGAGGGAAACGCGCACGGAAAGACGGGAACGCTGCGCAACGTGTCGGCGCTTGCAGGCTACGTCACCACACGCGACGGTGAGTGGCTCTGCTTCTCGATGCTGATGAACGGTTTCAATCATGGAACCTACCGGGCGGTGCAGGACAAGGTAGCGAAGCGGCTGGCATCGTTCAGCTATAGCGACATTCCTGCGGACGCGAAATAGGCGCCGGGAAGGCCGATACGGCCGGCGGGATGCGTCCATACGGCAGATTCGGGCATTCTCCGGCACGGATGTTAATGCAGATGAAAGGCGCCGGATATCGCACGGAAGGCGCCCGGTGCACGAGCGTTTTCACGAAGGAACCCGCTGTCGGCCGGTCCGGACCCCCTCATTTCGGCACAGGATGGCAGAGGCGATGCATGAATCCACGGAGATGCACGTCAGAAGAGGGAGCGATCTCCCCACATCATCATCTTTGATAATTTTCTGTAACTGACGGACCGACTGGAAGAAACCTCTTGACTGGCAAGAAGCGCATAGTGATATTTGCATCCGAGCTCAACATCCACAGGATCACTCTCCCTTATTGATCTCTGAAACCTGTCCTCCGGTGCGAGGGATTCGTAAGAACTTCGGTTCCTGACTCAGTGTGACGGCAGCCCACGACATCACGGGAACCCCTCTTTCTTTCCGGCAATCTTGCTGCTCATTCCAACCCGTCAGACAACCCAGATCAAAGCGAGAGACGTCCGTCAGCATTGCCCCTTCCCTCAGCGTTGACGTCTCATGAAAACGAGACATTCATAGTGATGGCAGGCGATCAGGGATTCCTGTCATATCACTGCGCCATGAGCGCATCCGCCCCGGCAAGTCCCGGCCGGCCGCCCATCGGCAGCACAAACGCCGATGACGTGCGCAACGAGGTGCATACATCATTTTGCGTATATTTACGATACACGATCACACCATAGTTATCTCAACGAGGATCAAGCAAGCATGCCCACATTCGACGAAGCGGTCCAGCCGGAGATGCTCGATATAGCCGAGCTGAAGGCGAAGAGGATCGCGGAACTGACCGAAATCGCAAAAAGCCTGAACGTACCGGGCTACAGCGATTACCGCAAGCAGGAACTCATCTTCAAGATTCTTGAAGCCCAGTCGCAGATGCAGCGCCAGGAAGGGCGCGACAGCGGCATCAACTTTTCGGAGGGCGTCCTTGAAGTCCTCTCCGACGGCTACGGCTTCCTGAGATCGTCCGACTACAACTACCTTCCCTCCCCCGACGACATCTACGTCTCGCCATCGCAGATCAAGAAGTTTGGCCTGCGCACCGGCGACACCGTCAGCGGGCAGGTGCGTTCACCGAAGGAGGGAGAACGATTCTTCGCGCTGCTGAAGGTGGAGCAGGTCAACTATCAGTCTCCCGAACTGATGCGCGACCGCACCATCTTCGACAACCTGACGCCGCTGTACGCCAACGAGAAGCTGAGCCTGGAGACGACGCCGGGGGAGTACTCGATGCGCATCATGGATCTGCTCTCGCCGATCGGCAAGGGACAGCGTGGCCTTATCGTATCGCCGCCGAAGTCGGGCAAGACGGTGCTTCTCCAGAAGCTCGCCAACGCCATCAGCCGCAATCACCCCGAGGTGAAGCTGATCGTGCTGCTTATCGACGAGCGTCCGGAGGAGGTCACCGATATGGAACGCTCGGTGCAGGCGGAGGTGATTTCATCGACCTTCGACGAACCCCCCGAGAGGCACGTGCAGGTGGCCGACATGGTGCTGGAGAAGGCCAAGCGCCTTGTGGAGGCGAAGTATGATGTGGTGATCCTGCTCGACTCGATCACCCGTCTCGCCCGCGCCCACAACACGGTGGTGCCGCACTCCGGCAAGATCCTCTCGGGCGGTGTGGACGCCAACGCGCTGCACAAGCCGAAGCGGTTCTTCGGCGCCGCCCGTAATATCGAGGAGGGAGGTTCGCTTACGATCATGGCCACCGCCCTTATCGATACAGGCTCGCGCATGGACGAGGTGATCTTCGAGGAATTCAAGGGGACGGGCAACATGGAAATCCTGCTCGATCGTCGCCTTGCCGACCGCCGCATCTTCCCGGCATTCGACATCATCCGCTCCGGCACCCGTAAGGAGGAGCTGCTGACGGATTCGGCGGACCTGAACCGCATCTGGATACTGCGCAAGGTCATCAGCGACATGACTCCGCTCGAAGCCATGGAGTTCCTGCTGGATCGCATGCAGGGAACCAAGGCGAACCGCGAGTTCCTGAAGGCGATGAGTTCGTAGGCATCCCGACACAACCGATCGGCATCCGGTGGCTGATATTGATTACGCCGCCGGTGCGATCCGCATGGCGGGCCCGGCTTCCGGCTGCTTTCAGCCGGCGAGGATGGATGCACCGCCCGGCCACTTTCCGGCGCTCGCTTCCCGGATCGCCGTGATATACCGGATCGTATAACATATGGTATGATCGTGAACGTGCTTCCATCCCGGAAGCACGTTTTTTTTTGCCCGTCGCCCGCTCTCTTTACACCGCTGAAACAATCCGGCGAACTGCATGGTCCTCTGCATCAGTCACAGTATTGTGCACGCGGAAGGCCCTTGCACGGCACCGGCAGAGCTCCCGTCGGCACCGTTCTCCCTCTTGACATATTCATTGCCAATATGCCCTTGCGTACGTCTGCAGGAACAGCCGGCACGATCCTCGTGCTTCTTCTCATCATATGTGCCTCGCTGCGCTCACAGCCACGCGACATCTCGCAATCCATCCCTCCCGAGGCCCGCAACGGGCTGCGCGACGTTGCTCATGCGTTCATCGAAAATCGCGGCCAGTGGAATCCGCAGATCCGATTCGCCGCCCATGCCCCCGGCATCGACCTGTGGATTTCCGATTCCTCGATCCTCTATGATCTCTTTACACGGACGGGCGCTGCCGCGGACAACCAGTCGATTGATCCCGGCCGCCGCGACGCAGAACGCAGCACGCTCCGCCGGGGACATCTCCTCCTCATGCAGTTCATCGGACGTTCCGAGCTGGCGCATGCCGGGGGGTCGCTCATTCTTCCGGGACGCCATAACTACATCCTCGGCAATGATCCGACCCGGTGGGCGGGCGACGTCCCGCTCTTCAAGAATGCCCGCATCCACCAGCTCTATCCCGGCATCGATCTGCTCCTGCAGCTCGACGAGGGTCTTCCCCGTTATGACTTCCTCGTCGAACCCGGCGCCGATCCCGCAGTTATCCGCTTCCGCTTCGACGGCGCGGAGAGCATCGCTCTGACGAAGTCCGGAGAGCTCGCCATCGGGACCAGCCTCGGCGAGGTGCGCCAGCAGAAGCTCTTCGCCTATCAGGTGATCGATGGAAAAAAGCGGCAGGTGCCATGCGCATTCCGCGTAAAGAATGACGGAACGGTGAGCTTCAGGCTCGGCAGCTATGACAGGAACAGGCCGCTGGTGATCGATCCTCTCGTCTATTCGACATTCCTGGGAGGCAGCGGTGACGACGCCGCGCTGGCGGTCACCACCGACGCGCAGGGCAACGCATATCTGACAGGCTATGCAGGTGATCCGGGAATGCTCGCAATCAAGTTCCCGGTCACCGGGGGCGCCTATCAGCGGGAGGAGCAGGGAAACAGCGACGTCTTCGTGTCAAAGCTGAACAGCAGCGGCGGCCTCGTCTTCTCGACATTCCTGGGGGGAGAGATGTACGAGGACGGTCGCGACATCGCGGTGGACGGCGCCGGCACCATCTACGTCACGGGCTACACCGGCTCCACCGATTTCCCCACTACCGCCAGCGCGTTCAGCCCGATCTACAACGGCGGCACGCACGACATTTTCGTCACCAGGCTCTCGGCCGATGGCTCCAGCCTGGTGTACTCGACCTTCGTGGGAGGCTCCCATAGCGATGCGGCCTACGGTCTGACGCTCGAAAGCTCCGGGAATGTGCGGGTATGCGGCGACAGTTATTCAGCCGATTTCCCCACCACGGCCGACGCGGCTGACCGCACGCTCAATGGAGAAGCCGACATCATCATGTTCACGCTGAACGCCACCGGGCGCAACCTGGTCTATTCCACCTATATCGGTGGATCGGGGCTCGATTTCGCGAGTTCCATAGAGCAGGATGCCAGCGGCAGAAGCTGCATTTTCGGCACGTCGCGGTCGGCCGACTTCCCCACCACGGCCGGTGCCCTGAGCCGGCTGAACAGCGGCGGGCTCGATGTGGTCTTCGTCAGACTGACGGCGGGCACGGGCATCGACTATGCCACGTATCTGGGAGGATCGCAGGATGACCAGGCGCAGGATCTCGCGATCGATGGCAACAATGTGATCCTCTGCGGCTACACGGCCTCCACCAATTTTCCAAGTGCGGGAGAGGCCATCTCCCGTACCTATGGCGGCGGAAGTTCCGACGGGTTCGTCACACGGTTCGTCCCCGGCGCTGGCGGCATTGCGTATTCCACATATCTTGGAAAGAAGAGCGATGACTTCGCGACGGCGATCGGCGTTGACAACCACAGATACTGGATCGCCGGCTATACCGCCTCGGTGGATTTTCCCTATACCCTGCCCGCGTTCGACACCACCAGCGGTGGCGCGCACGACGGGTTCCTGATGCTGCTCGATCTGGCGACCGACAGCATGTACTACTCCACGTTCATCGGCGGCGCCCAGCGCGATTTCATCAACGATATGCAGGTGGGGGTTCTGGGCAACCTGCGGACGCTGTATCTGTGCGGCTCCACCGCCTCGCGCAACTTCCCGACACGCAACGCCTACCAGTCCGGGCTTGCGGGCGCGTCGAACGACGACCCGCCCACGCAGATTCCGACGTATGATGCATTCATGACACGCCTCGACCCGGCGGCGGTCAGGCTCCTGACGCAGACGCCCGGCAATGAATCGGCGCTCTGTCCAAACAGCCAGTTCCTCATCAACTGGGTCAGCTTCGATGTAATGCAGGTGCAGATCGACCTGCTGGACCAGAGCGGCAGGCGATTCGCGGGGTCGCTGCTGCAGAACGGCCCCACCGCGCCGTTCACATGGAAATGGCTGGTTCCGGGTAATCAACCGGCAGGAACGCAGTTCCGGATAGCCATCACCGACATCATCCGCAAGGACATATCCGATACCGGCGACATCGACTTCGCAATCATCGACGAGCCCCGGCTCACCAGGGGAATAACCAGCATCGAAGCGTGCCCGGGCGAGCGCGTGTCATTCACGCTGGGGGCGGAAGGCTACAGGATCAGCTACCGGTGGCGGCTGAATCACTTCACCATCTTCGGCGCGGCCGGGCCAACCTACGTCATCGACTCCGTGACGGCGGCCGACACGGGCATATACGAGGCCGCCGTCTACGACGCGTGCGGAAGCATCAAGATCGCGCAGACCGTAACGCTTCGTCTGAAACCGACCGCCACCATCATCTCGCAGCCGGTTGATGTCAGAAGCTGCCCCGATATGCCGGTATCGTTCACGGTGACGGCGGAGGGGAGCGACCTGGAGTATCAATGGTACAGGAACGGCGAGATGGTGCCGGGGGCGACCTCGGCGACGCTCGCAATCGATTCGGTGAAACGTCGCGATACCGGCTACTACTCCTGCCGGGTTACGAACGCAGCCTGCCGGGGTACGCCCATCCCCAGCCGCGCGGCGCGCCTCGTGGTCGTGTACGAGGAGGTCGTGGAGCAGCCGAAGAACCGGTCGGTGGCGATCGGCGATCCGGTGAGATTCTACGTGCAGGCGACGGGACTCGACCCGCGCTACCAGTGGCGCAGGAATGGGAAGAATATTCCCGGAGCAACCCTCTCCACGTACAGCATCTCGCACGCCAGACCGGATGATGAGGGCGCGTACGACGTGATCATCAGCGGTGAATGCGAGATCCTCTCCGACCAGGCATATCTTACCATAACAGGATTCAGCGCCGTTACGGGCGCGGCGGTGGATCGCAACCATACGCGCATACTTACCGTGCAGCCGAACCCGGTGACCTCGCACGGCGTCATCCGCATCGTACGGCGCGCGGCGGCAGTCGATCTGACGGGAGCGGAACTGGCGCTGTACGACATGCTCGGCCGCAGAGCGCTCGATCTTACCGATGCTCTCAGGAACGGGGAGGATGGGATGATCGAGTTCGATGCCGCGGGCATTCCGGCGGGCACCTACCACTGCCGGCTTTCCACGGCGGCAGGAATCACGAGCTGCATCGTGATCATCGAGCGATAAAAAAACAGCGGCGGATTTCCATGCGTGGAGATCCGCCGCATCACTATTTCGGGGCAGCCGGAATTCCGGATCGGTCCGATTGCTACCTGCCGTGACAAGTACCTGCGAGAAAGTTTCCTGGCAATCTCCTGATGTTCCGTTGTCGCGGAGTATTGCTCTGCCAGATGCAAGTGTTACTCCGCGACCTTCCCTGCCGCCGGGGCGCATGGAGTAGAACCCCGTGCGAACGATGAGAACGAGAGAAGAATGAATCCCGGGAAACCCAGCCGCAGGTGCCCGGCAGATCACCATGCCATATCGAGCACGAGCAGTTCGGCCATCTCCACGCCACGCAGGGCAATTTCCGGTTCGTCCATGATGCCCGCGCCATCACCCGCCCCCAGTTCGCGATCACCGAGCATCATGCTTCCCCGGACGACCTGCACCCATGCGCAGCGGTCGGCACGGAGCGCATGGCGGACATCCACGCCGTGAGGGGTGGTGCAGAGATAAAGATCGGCATCCCGATGAATCGTCACCGAATCCGAGCGGCCGTCCCGCGACGCCAGCAGGAGCATCGTTCCCAGGCTCTCCTCCGGCACGAACATCCGCTGCTCGTAGCTCGGGACGAGCCCGTCACGTTCAGGGGCGATTGCCATCTGCAGCATGCGCACCGGCTCCGACTCCGATGCATTGAATTCCCGGTGCGTGATACCGGTGCCGGCGGACATGCGCTGGATGTCACCGGGGAAAATAATCGTTCCGTTATTCAGACCATCGTCATGCTCCAGCGCGCCGTCGATAACGCAGGTAATAATTTCCGCATCGTGATGGCGATGCATCTCCGTACCCGCGCCGGGCGCAAAGCAATATTCATCGATCGACAGCAGCGCCACGGAGCCACGCAAGCGCCGCTCCCGAAACGCAGCGGGGACGGAAACATGCCGAATTTCAATGCGGCCGTCACTGACACGGCCGCGCTCATGCGATCGGAGAATACGGATCATGGTTGCAGAATCACGAAAAATCCGCATATACCGGAATACCCGAGCAACGAATCATTGAAATTCACCCCGGCCATAACTCCTCCCGCTTCCCAATTTTGAATTTTGCATTTTGAATTTTGAATTTCTTCAACTTCTTTTCCCGCACTTCGGGCATTCCACGAATTCCCCATCCTCCTGCGTCCATGCACACACCATCCAGGTATTGCGGCACGAGGGGCACGGCCGCGCCACCGGTTTTCGGCTGGACGTGAAGCGGCAGTCCGGATAGCGGGAGCAGCCATAGAATATATTGCCGAAGCGCGATCCCTTGCGTTCCACGACATCCCCCCTGCCGCAATCCGGGCAGGCAACGCCGAGCGGAACCGGCCGGGTGGCCGTACAGGCAGGATAGGCCGAACAGCCGTAGAACTCGCCGCTGCGTCCCCGGCGGAGCACCATCGGCGCGCCACACTTCTCGCAGGCCGGGATGTTCTCCGCCGCCTGCGGGGAGATCGGCAGCCCGCTTCCAGGTCTGGCGCGAGGTTTCCCATCCTCACCTGCCGGGATGATATTCCTGCAGTTCGGGAAGCCGAGGCAGGCAAGATAATGCCCGTAGTTGCCGAGCCGAAGCTCCATCGGCGAGCCGCACTTCTCGCAGAGGGCATCGCTCTTCGCCCCCTCGATCCTCCCTTTTTCCGGGCGTTCCGTCTCCGGATGCCGCAGATGCAGCCCCTTTCGTGCCGGTCCGGTCGCGCCGCGTCCCGCTCCCTGCAGCGCCGAAAGCAGCGGGCGATAGAAGCCCTGCAGCACCTTCAGATAGGTGGTGCGCCCTCCGGCGATGGTATCGAGATCCCCTTCCATGCGCGCGGTGAACCTGACGTCGAAGAGCGCCGGGAATCCCAGCACGAGCGCGTCGCATACCTTCAGCCCCAGTTCGGTCGCATAGAGCTTCCGCTCGCGCTGCTCCACATATCCCCGCTGCTGGACCGTTGAGATGATGGCGGCATACGTGCTTGGCCGTCCGATCCCCTTCGCCTCCATCTCCTTCACCAGCAGGCTCTCCGTATAGCGTATGGGGGGACGGGTGAAGCTCTGCCGGTTTTCGATGTCATCCAGCCGGAGCGGGTCGCCTTCGCGGATGTTCTGCGGCAGAACGGTCTCCAGTTCCTTATCGTCGCCGGAGGCCGCATCCGTCCCTCCTTTCGCTTTTCCCTTTCCTCGTCCCCCCTTCCCCGCCCCTTCTTCCTCCTCCATATCCGCATAGACTTGCATCCAGCCGTTGAAGCGGGTGATGCGGCCGGTGGCGCGGAAGAGGAACGGCCCGCCTGCGATCTCCACGGTCGTCTGGTCGAAGACAGCGGGAGCCATCCTGCTCGCGACGAAGCGGCTCCAGATCAGATCGTACAGATCGGCCAGTTCCTTATCGAGCGACCTGCGCGCCTCCTTCGGCGTGATCTTCAGGTCGGTGGGGCGAATGGCCTCGTGCGCGTCCTGCACGTTCGCCTTCTGCGCGCGCGATACAACCGGCTTCGCAATCGCCCCCCCCGCCGGGAGATATTCGCGGCCATAATTCTCATAGATGAATTCCGTGGCCGCGGCGGCCGCCTCGTCGCTGACGCGCGTGGAATCGGTGCGCATATAGGTGATGAGCCCCACACGCCCCTGCCGGCCGAGATCGACCCCCTCATAGAGCTGCTGGGCGAGCTTCATGGTGCGCGCGGTGTTCATGCCCAGCCGGCGCGATGCCTCCTGCTGGAGCGTGCTGGTGGTGAATGGAAGCGGCGCGTTCCGCTTCACCTCCTTGCGCGTAATGCCCGTGATGGCATACGATTCGCGCAGAGCGCGCTCCCGCAGCGCCTCCGCCTGCGCGGCGGTTGAAATGAACGGCAGATCCTCCTTCCGCTCCTTCAGGTCCAGCGCCGATCCGGAGGGATTACGGATGTCCACGCCGTCGAAGCGTACCAGCCGGGCGGTGATCCGCGCATCGTCGCGCGTGATGAAGTGGCCGATGATGTTCCAGTACTCGATCGGGATGAAGGAGTTGATGGCCCGCTCGCGCTCGGCCACCAGCCGCAGCGCCACCGACTGTACCCTTCCTGCCGAAAGACCGCGTCCTTCACCGGCGAAGCGACGCCAGAGAAACGGGCTCACCTTGTAGCCGATCAATCTATCCATCACACGCCTCGCCTCCTGCGCCTCCACCATCGCCTGGTCGATGTCGCGTGGCTGGCGCATGGCGGCCGTGATGCCCGATCTAGTGATCTCGTTGAAGAGAACGCGGCGGATATTGGTGTTGCGGAGACGGATCTCCTCGGCGATGTGATGTGCGATCGCCTCCCCCTCGCGGTCGGGGTCGGTCGCAAGAAACACCTGATCGCATCGGGCAGCCAGATTCTGCAGCCGCTTCAGCACATCCTCCTTGCCACGGATGACTTCGTAGGTCGGCCGGAATCCGCCGTCGATGTCGATGGCAAGCTCCCCTTTCGGCAGGTCCTTCACATGCCCCACCGACGCCTCCACGATATAGTCGCCGCCGAGATATTTATTGATCGTCTTCGCCTTTGCGGGGGATTCGACGATGACAAGAGATTTGGCCATCGAAACGCTACCTGTGAGTCATATGATCGGTCGCCGGAGGATGAAATTCCATCGCTCCGCTGCGAACTCCGCCGGGAATTATCGGAGGAATTCTGTGGATCGGGGGACGCCATCGCGCGGCCGCTGGCATGCAACGAAGGCGCGCAGGTTCCGGATCGCAGCAATCAGGGACGAATGAAGATAGCGAAGGAGTGGAATATGAGCCATCCGGGACGAACGGCGCGGATAGAGGCCGGTATAAAAAAACAGCGCGTGGCCTAGTCAGCCACGCGCTATTCCGCTCCCCCCGGAGATGCATTGCTTTTCGAACTCCCGGCCGGTCATTCGCCTTGAGACCCCCGATTCCCTTGGACGATGCCGACGCATGTTCAAAATGCTTCCGAAGGACCGGATGAAATCATCCGCCGCCGGCTGCTTCACGTTGCCGTGATAATCCTCCCGCGAGTGGTCCGGGGGATCATCCGCCGGGGGCATCCGCCCTGCCCGGCTGTCCCGGCGCCGACGAACTTCCGTTCCTGAAGCAGCCCCAGCGACAGATCAAACATACGTCGCGGCAACAGTCGGCATTAGTACATCTTTGTGTACCCGAAATCATACCGTCCATCCCCGGCCCGCAGGCACCCGACGGGGGAGGCGGTGGTACCCGGGGAGGGCATTCCCGGACAGGAACAATACTGGCCCGATGCCCGCAGGCAGGCCCGGCCCCATACGGGGCGGCTACGCAGGGAATCACTGCTGGCGGCGGCGGGAAGGCGGGCTTCGGCGGAGGTGGAAGGAGCATTCAGGCGCCCATCACCGGGCGACGTGGACGACATGCTCCAGCGTATCAGGGATGCGGAGAAGCCGCTCGGAAAGGAATGTGGGATAGATGGCGGTCTCATGGAGACGGTCCAGCGGATACCAGCGGAAGATCAGTTCTTCGTCGCCTTCGCGGCCGGGGAAATCTCCCGTCCCCCAGCCCACCGGAGGCTCCTCCGTGAACTGCATGATGAAGTAGAGGCCGATCTCATGACAGTTCCTGCCGCCGTAGTCGAAGAAATTCTCCACGATCCACAGCAGTCGCGGCACCGTCACATCTGCGTTCAACTCCTCCCGCATCTCACGCTGCAGCGCATCGGCTCCCTGTTCGCGCATTTCACAGCGTCCGCCGGGAAGCGTCCAGAACTCCTCGTGCGGGCTGCGATGAAGGAGCACATGCCCCTGGCAGAGCGCCACCCCCGCGACGCGATAGGCGAAGTAGCAGCCGTTGTTATCGATCGTTATCATGGCGCTGATGCATGTCGGATGTCTTTCGGTGTGTCGGGGGACGGCCGCACCGGCGGGAGAAATATATCCGTGTCATCAGGGTGGTTCCCACCGGCTTTCAATCATACGAACTTCTTATCTTCGAGGCAATGAAGAACGTCCTGATCGTCGCCTACTACTTTCCGCCATCGGGCGGACCTGGTGTTCAACGTGTTCTGAAATACGTACAGTATCTTCGCGAGTTCGGCTGGGAGCCGGTGGTGCTCACGGTCAGCGACGGCAATTTTCCTGCACGCGACGAATCGTTGCTGGAGGAGATTCCAGCCGGCATCCGCGTGATCCGTACCGATATTTTCGAACCGTACGACCTGTACCGCAAGCTCACCGGCAAGGAGAAGGGGACGGCGATCGACGTCAACACGATCCGCAGGGAGGGGACGAGGCTATCGGCATCGGAGTGGCTGGCGGAATTCATCCGCGCCACGCTGTTCATCCCCGATGCACGCATCGGCTGGTACTCGGCGGCGGTGAAGGCGGGACTGGAGGCGATAGAACGGGAGAAGATCGATGCCATCTACAGCTCCTCCCCCCCCTACACGTGCGCGCTGATCGCACGGGGACTGAAACGCAAATCAGGGCTCCCCTGGATAGCCGGATTCCGCGATCCGTGGACCGGCTTCATCACAACGCCGGATCGCTGGGCGATACCGGCGGCCATCGACCGGAAGCTGGAGCGCGCGGTGTTCCATGAGGCCGATCTGGTGGAGGTGGCCTGGCTGGGCATTATGAAGGACGCGCTGCGCAAATATCCCGATCTGCCGGCGGCAAAATTCCATCATCTGCCGAATGGCTTCGACAGCAACGATTTTCCCCCGGTGGACCGCTCGGCCCGCACGGATGAGCGCTTCACCGTCACCTATACCGGATCGATGTACGGCCGGCGCAATCCCGACGCATTCCTGAAGGCCGTGGAACGGCTGGTCTCGCGGGGCGAGGTGGACCGCTCGCGCATCCGCCTCCGCTTCATCGGACGATTCGGCGAGGAGGTGATGGCGATGTTCTCCGGCAGCCCGCTCGGCGATGCGATCGAGGTGGTCGGCTACATGCCGCATCGCGAAAGCATCATACAGCTACTGCTCTCCGACGCGCTGCTGCTGGTGGTGGACGAGTGCGACGAGAGCGAGGAGGTGGTGCCGGGAAAGGTGTACGAGTACATCGGCTCGGGTCGGCCGTTGATTGCGGTGGCTCCCGAACGCGGCGCCATCGCCGATCTGATCGCCGAAACCCGCGCCGGCTTCGTGGCGCATCAATCGAATCTTGCGGGCATGGCCGGGGCGTTTCTGACGCTCTATCGCGATCATATCGCCGGAGCCCGCTCGCTCCAGACCGACGAGACGGTGGTGGCGCGGTACGAACGACGCAATACGACCGGAGAGCTGGCCCGTCTGCTCGATACCCTTTCCGCCGCCCGCGTCATACCGCAGGCGCAACCATCAACTGCCCCATAACCCCCGGGCATGGCGGCCCTTCATGAATTCACAGCACAAAGGTCATGGACGAACGGTTCTCGCACACTACCTATCTGATCCGCCGCAAGGTTCTGAAGCTCCTCGGAGGGGCGTTCCACATCTTCGGCCCGGACGGAGAGCTCCTGTTCTATTCAAAGATGAAGGCATTCAAGCTGAAGGAGGATATCCGCCTCTATACCGGGGAGGACATGCAGACCGAGCTGCTGACGATCTCCGCGCGGAACGTGATAGATTTCTCGGCAACCTACGACGTCGTCGATGCGCCCAGCGGGGAGCATATCGGGGCGCTGCGCCGCAAGGGAATGAAGTCCATCCTGAAGGACGAATGGCTGATTCTGGACACGAGTGACAGGCAGATCGGTGCCATCCGGGAGGAGAGCATGATGATGGCGCTCATCCGCAGGTTCCTCTCGAACCTGATACCACAGACGTACGTTGGGGAGATCAACGGCACGCCGGTGCTCGAATTCAAACAGCAGTTCAACCCCTTCGTGCTGAAGCTGAACCTCGACTTCTCCGAGGATACCGGCGGACTGCTGGACCGCAGGCTCGGCATGGCGGCCGGCATCCTTCTGTGCGCCATCGAGGGACGCGAGGGATAGGCGCAGAGCTCCCCCGGATGACCCGGGAAAGGACGAAAGACGAAAGTCAAAGGGCAAAAGTCAAAAGGCAAAAGTCAAAAATTGGTGGGGGGTGGATTGAGAGGCCGGGAGAGCGCCACGCGCAAAGGGAGAAGGCCGGGTAATCATTCCCATCTTTTTTTTGACTTTTTCCTTTTGACTTTTGACCTTCATCCCCCAAACGACTCGGAAACTACAAACCAAGCTCAACACGCACAGCATGGCAACATCGCGAAGCACGCCTTCGAGACGCACCCCGCCGGGCCGGGGAACAGGCTCCCGTCCACGCCCGCGCGCGGATGCCGGGAAATCATCTCCGCTGGCATCGGTTCCGACCAGATATCATACACCGATTTTCATCGGCCTGATACTCCTCTCGCTTCTGATCTTCTTCGGCAGCGTGATCTTCGGCGGAAAATTCTTCGCAACGAACGACAACATCTCCTGGCTGAGCTTCGTGCCGTACCTGGATGCGATGGACGCCAAGGGACAGCATCCCTTCTGGATTCCCTACATCTTCAGCGGCATGCCCGCCTACGGCGCCTACCTGGTGACGGGCGACCGGTGGTGGGATCTTTCGATGAGCATCCTCGGCGGAGCGGAGAAGACGTTCGCCTTCGGCAACTTCTGGCTGATGCGGGTGATCCTCCACTACTTCATCTTCGGCATCGGCATGTACCTGCTGATGCGGAGCAAGAAGGCGGCCCGCTCCACATCGTTCTTCGTCTCGCTGGCGGCGATGTTCAGCACCTGGATCATCATCTACATCATGATAGGTCACAACACGAAGATCGCCGTGCTGATGACCTTCCCCTACATCTTCCTCTGTCTCGAAAAGCTGCTGCAGCGATGGAGCTTCCTCTATGCCGGGCTGCTGATCCTGGCGGTGCATATCATGGTGGAGGCCGCGCACCCGCAGACCGCATTCTACGGCGGCGCCGCCATCGGCATCTATCTGCTGTTCGAGCTGATAGGGGGGGCGATGGACAGGAGCAGGAGCATGATGATGGGCGTGCTGCGCGCGGGGGCGCTGCTGGTGCTGGCCGGCGCGCTCTCCTATGGAATGGGCCTGGACCGATACCAGGCCATCCAGGAATATACCCCCTACTCCACACGCGGGGCCGCTGCGCTGCAGCAGGATTCCACCCGGGTCGGTGCCGACGGGGATGACGGCCACGGCTATCAGTACGCCACCGACTGGTCGTTCTCGCCGGAGGAGATGATCACCTATGTCGTCCCCTCCTACTTCGGGTTCGGCAAGGTGGATTACGAGCTGCCGAGCGGCTCCACCCAGCAGATCATGACCTACTGGGGGCAGATGCCATTCACCGACGCGGCGCACTACATGGGGATCGCGGTGCTGATCCTTGGCCTCTTTGGAGCATGGATGAACCGGAAGAACAGGTTCGTGCAGGCGCTGATGGTGGTCGGCGCCTTCGGCCTGCTGCTGTCGTTCGGGAAGAACTTCCCGGTGCTCTACAATCTCTTCTACGACTACTTCCCCAGCTTCAGCAAGCTACGGGCGCCCAGCCAGTCGCTCGTGCTGCTGGAATTCATCTTCCCCATCCTTGCGGGCTTCGGCATCGAGTCGCTGATAGCCATGCATAAATCCGGAGATGATCCGCGCGCCGACAAGTCAATCCTCACGATGACCTACGCCTTCGGCGGTTTCTGCCTGCTCGGGCTGATCGCCGTGAACGTCGCCCGCAGCTCGTATATGAGCGCCGTCGTGGAGTCGTTTCAGGCGAAGGGACAGCGCGATCTGGCCCAGCTTCAGGATTTCATCTTCAGCAACATGCAGACCGACTGGCTCTTCGCCCTCTTCTTCGGCGTCGGGACGCTGCTGCTGATGTATTTCTACGCCCGCGGGCGCGTGAGCCCCCTTACGTTCAAGCTTGCGCTCTTCGCCATCCTGATCTTCGATCTCTGGCGCGTGGACTACCGGCCGATGGGAGACGCGGTGCCGAAGGAAGAGGCGTTCGCCGTGTTCCAGCCGACTGATATTGATGCGTTCCTGCAGTCCGATACCACGCAGTTCCGCATTCTGGATCTGACGGCGGCGGGTCCGAACTTCCCGGCGCGCCAGTTCCACCAGCACATTCTGGGCTATCACGCCGCCAAGATGCGCAGCTATCAGGATCTGCTCGATATCGCCGGCAACGGCAGTGTCCCCACCTCCCCCACGGCGTGGAGCATTCTCAATACGAAGTACATCATCGCCCAGCAGCCGATTGCAGAGGGGCTGACGCCGGTCTTCCAGTCGCGGCAGAAACAGGCGATGGTGTTCCTGAACGAGACCGCGATGCCGCGCGCATGGTTCGTGAATCGCGTGGAGGTGGCCGATCCGAGGACCACACTCACCAGGATTCGTGATAACGCGTTCGATCCGCACGAGGTGGCGTACGTCACCGAACCTCTCTCCGCCACTATCGAGCCCGTGGGCTACGTCCCGGCCATCCGCCGCGCCGACAGCGCGGCACCCGCCGATTCCGCTGTCACCTCGATCGATATGAACAGCCTTGCGCAGCCGAATCCCGGCCGCGGGCGCGTGAGCATCACGGGCTGGGAGCCGCACAGCATCCGCATGGATGTGGAGGCGCCGGGGAACAATTTCCTGGTGATCAGCGAAATCCATTATCCGCCGGGCTGGCGCGCCACGATCGATGGGAAACCGGCCGATATCATCCGCACCAACTACGTGCTCCGCGGACTCGTGGTGCCGGCCGGAAAGCATACGATCGAAATGCACTACGTCGCCGAAGGGTTCGACGCCGCGCGCTATACATCGCTGGCGCTCAATCTGGTGATGTTTGCGTGCATCGGCTATGGCGCCTATCGCGAACGCAGACGTCCCGAGGATGCCGACCCGGAACACGACGCTGCGGTGATCGAGGAGGATGATGTGTAGCCGTCCAGCCCCCGGCGGGACGGGGCTGGCGGCATGAAAAAAGTATCCGCGTTCACCTGGTCCGGCCGGAGGATACCTCCGGCCGGGATCGTATTGGCGGGCCGGGAGCAGGACTTCCCGATATTCCGGACGGCAATGGCGGAAGCCCCCCTCCTCCTGCAATCCATTGGCGGCAGGCGTCCGGACACGCCCGTCCATTCACATCATTGACCGCAAAACCAAGTAGCTGTGGCATTGAAGAAAGGAAGCGAGATCGTGCTGAAGGCCGAATCGGCCGCGTTCGAGGGAGGCTGCGTGGCCCGGCACGAGGGAATGGCCGTGTTCGTTTCCGGCTGCGTGCCGGGGGATACCGTGCGGGCACGGGTGACGAAGTCGAAAAAACGTTATGCGGAGGCACGCACCCTTGAGCTTCTGGAGCCGAGCCCCGTGCGCGTGGAGCCCCCGTGCACGTACTTCAACGACTGCGGCGGGTGCAAGTGGCAGAACCTCCTGTACACCGAACAGCTACGCTGGAAGCACCAGCATGTGGTGGATGCGTTTCAGCGGATAGGGGGGCTGGAAAATGTGGAGGTGCGCCCCACCATCGGCTGCGCCGAGGAATACTTTTACCGGAACAAGATGGAGTTCTCCTTCGGCGACCAGCGCTGGCTCACGGCCGAGGAGATTGCGGAAGGCGGGGAGCTCCGTCGCGACTTCGCGCTCGGCCTGCATGTGCCGGGACGCTATGACCGGATACTCGACGTGCACAAGTGCTGGCTGCAATCCGAGCTGAGCAACCGCATTCTGAACCTGACGCGGGTGTTCGCGCTGCAGCATGGCCTCTCCATCTACAACACGCATACCCATGAAGGGCTGCTCCGGCATCTGGTGATCCGGCAGTCGCGGCTGAGCGGTGAGACGATGGTGATACTGGTGACGAGCGATGATGCGGACGAGATGATTGCCGCATATGCCGCGCTGCTGCGTGATGAGCTTCCGGAGGTGACGACCCTGGTTCAGGGGATCAACCGGAAAAAGGCGCAGATAGCGTTCAGCGAGGAGACGCGCACGCTCTACGGCCCGGGCACCATCACCGAAGGAGTGGCGGGGAACGACTTCGTCATCTCCCCCTTCTCATTCTTCCAGACCAATTCCCTCCAGGCCGAGCGGCTCTATGAGGAGGCGCTGACGGCGGCCGGTCTCGACGGCGCGGCGACGGCATGGGATCTCTACTGCGGCGCCGGGACCATCACCCTTGCGGCAGCGCGGCGCGCCGGGAACGTGCTCGGCATCGAACTGAACGAAGGGGCGGTGATCGATGCCAGGCTGAACGCCGGACGCAACGGGCTTGCAAATGTGGAGTTCGTGGCCGGCGACCTGAAGGATGTCATCGCCGCGCGATCGGAAGGGCTGCGCGGCGGAGGGAGCGGCCGGCCGACCGTCGTCATCACCGATCCCCCCAGAGCCGGCATGCACGAGGATGTTACCCGCACCCTGCTTGATCTGGCGCCGGAGCGCATCAGCTATGTGAGCTGCAATCCCACAACCCAGGCGCGCGACTGCGCGATACTTGCGGCGATGTACACCGTGGAGTATGTCCAGCCGGTTGACATGTTCCCGCAGACGTACCATGTGGAGACCGTGGCGCGGCTGGTGAGGCGGGCGCAGTAGCAGCCGGGCGCAGTTCCTCCCATATCCGAGCCCTTCCGCTTCCCTTCCGCGGCGCAGTTCCGGCCGTGATGCTGCCGTCGTTGTGCGTTCACAGACGTCATCCGCCCGCCGCTTCCTGCGCTCCCGGACATCCGGAGGAACCACCCCTGCGAATCCTTCATGATTCATCACACACGTCAAAGTTGGTAACGCACTCCGCCGCCACCAGCCCTGAAAATCCATTTTCTGCGCGTTTGCGGAGGTTTATATCCTATCACCCTTTTTAGCGTTTTCCTGAAGTCGCAACGGTCCACCGCGTCTGTATCTTGGTCGCAGAGGATGGTGAACAGGAACCGGGAAGAGCACGACAGGCATGCCGGCGAGGACTACTCTCCCCCACTAGCGGATGCATATGAAGCTGGACAAGAGATTTCGCAGGGAAAACGATACGACGAGCATCAGCAGGCTGCGCGACGGCGACAGCTCCTTCCGGTACGGGGATATCAGCATTACGGCTGTGGCTCTCACCATCGCCGCGGCGGTTATCCTCGTCATCGGTGTCATGATCGGCCTGGGCTCGCGCCCGTTTCTCTACTGACAGCCGCAGCTTCGGCTCGGGCGAACGTAGCAGAGCCGCCCCCGGATCACTCCGAAGGCGGCCCGATTGAAGCCGGATGAATGCGCTCTCCGGAACGCAATCATTCCCTCATCTCACCGCCGATCATTCGGTCACAACCACGCGCGTCGCCGTGCTCCGGCCATCGACCATCACGCTTACGGTATATGTCCCCGCCGACCAGCCGTCGGTGCCGATCTCGATCGTTCCGGTTCCGGTCCGGCCATTCACCATGCCTTGGTGAATCGTGCGCCCGGCCACGTCGCTGACGACCACGGTCATGGAGGCATCACGCGTAAGCGTGTACTCCAGCGTGAGCGCCGTCCCCTGCTTCACCGGATTCGGGAAGGAGCCGAGCCCAGTGACCGCGCCGTCGGCGATCTCGGGAGTCGGCACGGTGCGCTTGCCCCCTTCCGGCCCGCACAGTTCGCACGGTTCGACGTCACACGGCGAGCCGCTCTGGCAGATCAGCTCCCACCAGTAGCGACAGACCGGCTCGGAGCGCGACTCGCACTGCAGGCCGATTTCACCGATCTCCAGCTCGCTGCACTCCGGGTCCCAGCGCGGATGCTCATAGGGCACCTCGATCCTGATGGCCGTGCAGTTATCATCCAGATCGACGTTGGTCTTGATGATGTACATCTGCTGCGGATCGTTGCCGATCAGATCCGGACTCTGCGTGAGGCCCGTCACGATGAACCCGCGTGCGCGGCACTCCTCGTCATTATCATCGAATGACTCCACGGACCATCCCCAGTCAACTCCCTCCCCTCCGTACAGTCCGGCCGGCCCGGAGAGATTGAGCGTCCCCGGCTCCAGGGCCTGAAGGAAGACATCGAGCCAGCGCCCTTCCGGAGAATTCATGTAGCCGGTCACGATAAGGTATCCGCGCCGGTAGAAGTTGCCGTCGGCTTCGATTTCGCGGATCGCATATCCCTCGTCCGGAGCATCGCCGAACGTCCCGAAGACGACGTCCGCGACGAACTTGCAGGGATGGGACATGGTCTCCACCACATAGACGTCGTTGCCGCCGGAAAGGCCCGTCGTCGTACCGACCGCGGCAAGATGCCCCGCGGATTCTTCACGAAAGCGAAGCTCGCGGATGGAGCGGAATTCCTCGAAGCCATCACGGCCATAGGCGGCGGATGCATGCACCCCGCCATAAAACTTGCCGTCGTTGCCGCTTACGCGGACGATCCAGCCCTGCGGTTCTCCCGTGTAGCTTCGCGTGCCGCCGGCGGCCACGATATCATCACCACCGTCCTCCACATCGAAGATCGCCTCGTCAACCGAATAGAATGCGTCGTCATCGTCGCTCGGCCCAAAATAGACGCGATCCCAGATCAGGCCGCCGTCCGCCCCCCGGACGCGGAGGATGTAGCCATTGCGCGTACTCGATGCATCGGGATACGTGGTCGAGCCGGCAACCACGAAGTCACCGGGAGATGTGCCATATGCATCGTTGCCGCGCATGGTCTCAACCACCTCCCATCCTATTTCGTCCGTCTCCGGATAGCCGTAGGTCCGCAGCCAGAGAAGATTTCCGCAGCGATCGATGCGCATCAGGAAGACATCGCGGCTCGCCGGACAGAAGTCCGATTCGTTCGCGGTGACGCCGGTGATAATGAATCCACCCTGCCCCTCGGGATCATACATCACCTGCCTGATCGAAAGCGCCGAATCGTTGCCGCCGATGTCGTAGGTCATCGACCATACCAGATCTCCGATGTTGTTCGTCCTGACGATGTAGACGTCGGACTGGCTGCAATCGGCCGTCGATCCGAAGCTTTCACCCACGGAGATGTAGCCCCCTCCCGCCTCGTGCACCGGAATGATGCACCGCCCCGCATCCGGGCAATCCGGACTGCCATATACCCCTTCGAATGTTTGTTCGTCCTGTCCGAATGCCGCGCCGGCGCCGAACATGGCGGCGATCGCCGCGACAGCGGTGATTCTGGAGACGATCCTTTTCAGTACGCGCATGACGTTACCCTCTTGTTGGTATGACATGATGGTTGCGCCGCTCCAGCCATGCATCACCATATGCGCCACCGTATGGATCGATGAGGTTGGTCGATCCACGCAGCATACATGGCGCACGGTGGCCGGATGAAGCGGATGAAGTATCCGCCTGCTCATGACCTATCATGCACGATCGATCGACTCGGGGGAATCAATGATGGCATGTGATTATTGACCTCGCCCGCGGAATACATTTGCTGCAGATGGTCCATACCGGCAGAAGAATATGCGGCACGGGAGCTTCCAAACAGCCGGCGGACCAGCCCGTTGCATTGAAATCTATGAGGGATATTCGATGGCGCGGATCATTATGCCAGCCATCTCCATACGCATTGTGCAGGAATTACCAGGGCATCAATTCAGGAGATAACGCGGATGTCATCTGTGCGGAATTCTGCCAGGGACGGTGCGAATCTATATCGGCCGCAGTGCGGCATGGAAGTACATGTTTGTGTACCCCCGGAATTCACCGCATATACTTACCGATGCGTGCATTATTATATAATGCCGGGAGATGCTTCGTTTCCATGCCGTCCCGTTTTTTCATGCTGCTACTCGGGATATTCCAACTGGGCGGCGAATGATTATTCTCTAAAAAAAATTCCCGGGCATTCCCGGGAATTCATTGGGTACGAAAATCGTAAATGGCGTGTAAAATCCTCACAACGTCAGCGACGGAGCGAAATCATTCATATAGGAGATAATCCTCACGGTGCGAAATATATCGCTTCATCCCCTCCTGCCAGCTTCCTACGATGCTCTGAAAACTGTCGCCGCGCACAAGCCGGTTGTGTATATCATCGGTGCCGCAGACCTTGTCGAACATCGCCCACCGGTCATCCGTCACCCCCCCGAAGATGCGGCGACCGGGATAGTCATCGCGGAGCACGGTCAGGAGCGCGATGGCGGCGGTGAAGGGGGCGGCGCGTTCGGCCGTGCGGACCAGATGTACGCCGTAGCACAAGCTGCCGCTCGACATGCCGTAGAATGGTTTGTATGCCGTGCGGCGGAAGAAGATGCCCGGCACACCAAGGCCGTTCAGATGTGTCGCAAAGGTCTCCGCATTCACCCAGGTGCCGCCGCAGAGTTCGAACGGCAGAGTATAGCCGATGCCGATGCTTGCCACACCTATCTCGCCGATTGCCCCGGTCGCCGCGTTCGCGAACGCCGCCTCGGGCGTCGGTATGTGTGGTGACGTTGGAATCCAGAGCATCCCGGTCTCCCGCCAGGTCATCGACCGCCGCCAGCCCTCCATGCGCACCACGTGGAGCTCGCATTTCAGGCCATTCTCCAGCCATCCTTCTCCGTTGGCCATCATCGCAAGCTCGCCGGCGGTGAGGCCGTAGACATAGGGGACGGGGAGCATGCCGACGAAGGAGCGGAACGCGGGATCGAGCACCGGGCCGTCGATGACGTCACCACCTATCGGGTTCGGCCGGTCCAGCACCACCACCGGAATTCCGGCTTCGGCGCATCCCTCCATCACCTTGATCATCGTGGAGATGTATGTATAGCTCCGTACGCCGATATCCTGGATGTCGTACACCATCACGTCAATGCCGCGGAGCATCGCCGGCGTCGGCTTCTTCGTGGCGCCGTAGAGCGAGTAGAGCGGAAGCCCCGTACGTTTCTCGACCTGATCGCCCACGGACTCCCCGGCAAGCGCCGAGGCGTCGATGCCATGCTCCGGCGCGAAGAGGGCCACCAGGCGGCACCTGTCCGTGGCGAGGAACGCATCGAGCGTGCTCTGACGCACATCGCGGCGAAGCGCCGTCTGATTGATCACCAGCCCTACACGCTTTCCCTGCAGCCCGGCGAAGTCATCACGCACCAGCACGTCGATGCCGGGGAGCACCTGCGCGCTCGCAGGGGGAACAATCCCCATCGTCAGTATGGCCAGGATGATCGCGAGCCGGGCCACGGCCATGTTCAGCGGCCGCAACCGCGAGGGAATGGAAGGTGCATCCGGCAGGACGCTATCGCGGCTGGAGGCGGAGAGGGAATGTCGCATCAATCGGATTGAATGAATTCGAAGATGTAATCGTTCTCGGCGAGCGATGCGCAGATGGCATCGGGATTATGAAGAGCAAGTTCACCGGCGCTGAGCACCCCGGTGGCAACCGCCAGCGACCGGATACCCCATGCACGCGCACATGCGATGTCGCGGTGCGAGTCGCCGACGATCAGCGTCCGCTGGAATGTGAAGGCCCCGTTCGTGCGCTCGTTCGCGCGCCGCAGCGCCACCGGCGGAAGCTCCGCGCGCTCGACCGCATCGCAGCCGAATGCGCCGAAGGGAAAGAAACGATTGAGATCATGCGGCGCAAGCTTCAGGCGGGCGCCCCGCTCCAGATTTCCCGTGAGCAGTCCCAACGTGATGTTCCCCATGCCGTGGAGACGCTCCAGAAGATCATGGACGCCGGGGAGCACCCGGACCGTCTCGCCTGTCAGGTGACGGCGCCAATAGTCCATAAGCAGATCCTGCATGACATCGCACCGTGCCTGCGCCTCCTCCGCCCCGCAACCGAGCGTGAGGCAGATCTCCAGCATGATCTGCCGGTCGGTTTTTCCGTGCAGTTCCACCTCCCCTGGCCCGTCTGCATGCCCCAGCCCCAGCCGGACCACCTCGTGCAGCGCTCCAGCGGTGATATCGGAGCGCACATGCACCAGCGTACCGTCAATGTCGAAGAGTATGAGTTTCATGGACATGGGGATGCATGATCCCGGTCGATTTACGATCTTTGCTTCCGGTGCCCGGCATGCCGGGACATCGACAGCAGTTTTACTGACACATCCGGCCGCGCCGGGCGTCCGCCGGTTGATCGTGGTTGCAGTCATGAACGGGGATACTGCCCCCACCCCCCGGCAACCGCCGCCCGGCATCTCATGGACGTATGCCCCATCCCTGTGCGGATGGTGGACCGATTACGACCGACGCTGTTTAAGAGCCCGGATGTAACCGAGAAGAACTCCCCACCGCCCGGTGGCGAAGCACTCCCGACAACCAGAGGAATATGATCAAGCGCTCGCAGATATTTCAACGCTCGCTCTCCATCCTTTCTCCACTGCTTCTCACGTGCCTGCTCGGAGCCTGCCGGTCCGACCAGCCGGCGCCGGAACCGGCAGCCGATACCGCGCAGCAATCGGCGACGACAACGCCGGGTGACAGCACCGCGGGTATGAGCGCGGCCATTCCACCGGGCGACAGCGCCGGGCAGGAGATGACGATCATCGCGCCGGGACCGGGAGAACCGGGAAGCACGCAGGGATGGCAGCGCGCGGAGCTGGTGCAGGGTGTGCAGCGCTTCATCACCGCAATCGACTCCAATGACAGCGAAATGTTCTGGCAGTCGCTCTCGCAGCGGAGCCTGGCGATGGCAGATCGCGGCGGACTTGCCACGCGCGATGAAATCTGGACGGCGGCGCGGCAGACCCTGGGCAATATCGAGCGGCGACGGATCACCGTGATCGGCGGACGGGCCGACAGCGTCGCGCTCCGCATCGACGGCCTCCGGATGATCGACAGCATGCGCGTGGACGACCCGGTCATCGTCCACCTGCTTCGCGAGCAGGGGGACTGGAAGGTCATGTATCCCGGGCTGCTGTACCCGCAACATCACCTCAGGAAGTAGCCGGGCCATCCGGCAGAGCCGGATGGTCGTCAGCGGTCAGTTACGTACAGTATGGAAGGCCATTACTGCACCTTTGATGTCCACCACCCCGTGAGCCCGGCCGGCGTCAGCCGCAGGCAACCGAGGCCCGGGTTACCCCTTCTCACACGTTGAACCGGAAGAACATCACATCCCCATCCTTCACCACATATTCCTTTCCTTCAATCCTGTAGAGCCCGGCGTCCTTCACAGCCTGCTCGGAGCCGAGGCGGCGCAGGTCGTCGTAGCTCTGCACTTCGGCGCGGATGAATCCCTTCTCGAAATCGCTGTGGATGACGCCCGCAGCCTCCGGGGCGGTTGATCCGCGGCGGACCGTCCAGGCACGGCACTCCTTTTCGCCCGCGGTGAAGTAGGTCAGCAGCCCGAGCAGCTTATAGCCCGAGCGGATGATGGCGTTCAGTCCCGGCTCCTTCAGGCCAAGCGACTCAAGGAAGTCCGCCCGCTCCTCCGGCTCCAGTTCGGCGATCTCCGATTCGATCTTGGCGCAGACCGGCACGACCTCGAATCCGCGCGCCGCCGCGAACTCGCGCAGACGCTCGATGTGGGAGCTTCCCTTCAGCAGTCCCTCCTCATCGGTGTTGGCGATATACATCACCTTCTTGTCGGTCAGAAGATGGAATTCGCGGATGATCCCGGCCTCGTTCTCGCTGCGCTCGAAGCTGATGGCGAGATTGCCCTGCAGCAGAAAATCGCGCAGACGCCCGGCCAGTGCCTGCTCCTCCTTCGCCTCCTTGTCGCCGGTCTTGGCGCGCCGCGCCGCCGCGTCGATACGCTTCTCCACCGAATCGACGTCGCGCAGAATCAGCTCGGTCTCGATCGTCTCGACATCACGGATCGGATCGACCTCGCCGTCAACGTGGATGACGTTGTCGTCCTGGAAGCAACGGACCACATGGGCAATGGCGTCCACCGTCCTGATGTGCCCCAGAAACTGATTGCCCAGCCCCTCCCCCTTCGATGCGCCACGCACAAGCCCCGCGATGTCAACGAACTCGATGGTCGTCGGCACCTCCTTTCTGGTGTGAAAGGTCTGCGAAAGCCAGTTCAGGCGCTCGTCGGGCACGGCCACCACGCCGGTGTTCGGCTCGATGGTGCAGAAGGGATAGTTCTCGGCCGGAATGCCGGCGGCCGTGATCGCGTTGAAGAGAGTTGACTTGCCGACGTTCGGCAGGCCGACGATGCCACATGCAAAACCCATAGATCGATTATTCCACTGATGATGTTGTTACAGCAAGATAACAGGTCTGGCGGGAAGGGCATCGCGGGAACAATGAATCGTAACAACCCCGGGAGATTCTCTTCATCCAGGACTTCCACGCAGCTATGAACCGGCGCGCGATGGCGGAGACCGAATCAATCGCCGATGTGACCGCCTGGCCGAATCCACCGCCGGCGTCGGCAGAGAACTCACGAGCGGGACCGGAAGCCGGGCAACATCCCTAAGGCGTCTGCCTCTTCCCTCTGAAGGCTGGGGAAACGCTGAGCAGCCGCAGGGTCATTCTGGAACGAAAAAAACACGGGATGGCAGCGCCGTGAATATTCAGGTGAGAACTTTCCCCGGGTCGTGCGTTCCAGCATATGAACAGGCAATCGTAATGGTTCTTCCAACGCCGGCCCCTCCAATCTCTCCACGTATTGAGGGGGGCCGGCCGCGGAAAGGTTCGATGCCTGTTCCTGGGTTGCGAGTCCTCGCGGTTCGCACCTGCACCCGGACGAGACCGGGTGCCATGACAGCGGAGATGTTTCGCGGACATCAGAGAAGGGTGTTCGCGACGCGGGGGATGGCCCAGTACGTGAGGGCCATCCCCTGCGACGTTTTCATCACATTCCCCCCCTTCGTCATCAATGAACGTCACGCAATCACGGTGAGAACTTTCGCCTCCGGCGGCGTTCCTTCATTACATGTTCCGGCGCGCATGGCTGCGGCAACGCAGCGCACTTTCGATGGCATCCCTCCCGAATGGCAATACCGCGGACTCATCGGCCGCATATACGGTTCACCCGGACTTCAGGGAGATTATCATGGCGCAACATCCCGGGTTCATCATCGAACTTCAATCGAGAACCTCCGCCCGCACGATACGCCTTCGCCGGAAATCAGGCATTGGAGGCCATATCCTGGTGCTCATCCTCCAGACAATGCTACCATTTGTCGCCGCCGGCATCGCGGCGCACGCACAATCATCCGCCGATTCGCTATTCTCCTTCCATCCTCTGGACAGCGGAAACATCTGGCAGTACAGAGAGATCGAAGTGTATGCAGGTAACGGTCATCACGATACCACACTGGCCGTCAGGGAGATCATCGGGGACACTATCATGGAAGATGGACTACGCTACGCAATCGTACGGACCACGTCCATATCCGTGATAAAAGGGAGGGAGAATGAATACCTGCGCCAGGATTCCGCCAGCGGGCGGGTACAGAGGAGACTGCCAGGCGGCTCTTCCCGGAGCCAGACATTCGATAGTGTGGGCTGCGACTGGTACGGCGACTTCCACATAAATTGCGACACCCTCACGGCAGCGGGAATGGAGCTTCCCGTGCGAATTATTCACACGCTCGAACCCGACAGCCCAAAATATTTCGGACGGGGAATCGGACTGGTGCGAGAGGAAATCAACGACCCCGATAATCTTCACTTCATCGAGCGAACGCTTGCATATGCCAGGGTGAATGGCCGCGAGTACGGATCATGGGTGTCGGCCGTCGGCAACGCGAATACTATGGCGGCATTCCAGCTTTCGCAGAATATCCCGAATCCGTGCTCATCCGCTACACTGATCGCATTCTCCCTTGCGCGACAGTCACACGTTCTGCTCGATATCATGAACCAGCGCGGCGAATATGTGCGGACCCTGATGAACGAATGGAGAGAGGCTGGAGAACATGCAGTGGAAATGAGAACGGATGATCTGTCCGACGGCATATATTTCTACAGGCTGCGGACCGGAAGCAGGACCATCACACGGAGTATGATCGTGCTGCAATAGCATTGCGTAGAAAAATCCGGGAATGCCAATGGAGGATATTCCCGGCGCGGGGCCACGGCCCAAGATGTGAGAGCCCGGCCCCGCATTTTTTCGGCAGTGTTTTCATTCCCCTTCTCAGACGGATGCCGGGTTGAACCGTCCGAACAGTATCGCGGCGTTGTGGCCGCCGAACCCGAACCCATTGTTCAGAGCGCAGTCGATCGAGCGCTGCCTCGGCGCATTCGGCGTCACATCCAGATCGACCTCGGGGTCCTGGTTGAAGATGTTGATCGTCGGCGGGACGGTCTGATGGTTCAGCGCCAGCAGGCAGGCGATCGACTCCACCGCTCCGGCCGCGCCCAGCAGATGTCCGGTCATCGATTTGGTGGAGCTGACGCTCAGCCTCTCGGCATGCGCGCCGAACATCTGCTTCACCGCCTTGATCTCCGCCACATCCCCCAGCGACGTGGATGTGCCGTGGGCATTGATGTAATCCACGCGCTCCGGCGCAACGCCCGCATTGGCGAGTGCCATCTTCATCGCCAGCACCGCCCCGGTCCCCTCCGGATGCGGCGCGGTCATGTGATACGCATCCGCCGACATACCGACGCCGAGGACTTCCGCATAGATACGCGCGCCGCGATCGAGCGCGCGGTCCAGCCGTTCCAGGACCATCGCCCCCGCTCCCTCACCCAGCACGAATCCATCGCGGTCCACGTCATAGGGGCGCGAGGCGGTGGCGGGATCATCGTTGCGGGTGGAGAGCGCCTTCGACGCATTGAAGCCTGCAACGGCCATCGGCGTAACGGACGCCTCCGCGCCGCCGCAGACCATGCGGTCGGCAAGGCCGTTGCGGATGATCATGGTCGCATCGATCAGCGCGTGCATTGAGGTGGAGCAGGCGGAAACGGTGGCATAGTTTGGCCCGCGCAGACTGTTGCGCATGGAGATCATGCCGGCCGCCATGTCCGGGATCATCATCGGGATGAAGAACGGGCTCACGCGCCGCGGTCCCCCCTCCATGTAGTTGTGGAACTGCTCGTCGTACGTGATGAAGCCGCCGATGCCGGAGCCGAACACCACGCCGAAACGGTCAGTATCCGCCGTCGCCATGTCGATGCCGCTGTCGGCGATCGCCTGTTCCGCAGCGATCACACCGTACTGGCAGTAACGGTCCATGCGATTCACCGTCTTGCGGTCGAGGAACTGGAGCGGATCGTACCCCTTCAGCTCGCAGGCAAAGGTGGTGCCGAATGCGGACGTATCGAAGTATGTGATCTGCGCCGCACCGCTTCTCCCCTCCATCATCGCCTCCCAGGTCGCCGCCGCGTTCAGGCCGAGCGGCGTAAGCGCTCCGATGCCGGTGATGACGACACGCTTTGATGATTCAGTCATAGGGTAGGTTGTCAGATTGGATGTTCAGAGCCGCCGGATGACCGCCGCGTTGGCACGCATCACCCTCCCAGGCCCCCGCCCGCACGCCGGGCCGGCATTCGAGCAGCCATAATGATACTGACTTCCCGGGGCATTCGGTAGAGCTTAGTGGTGAGTTTTTTGTACGCGCCGCCGGACGGCGCCTCCTTCCTACTCCCATCCGAAGAGCCGCTTCATGCGGGGAACCCACGGATGTCCGGCTATCACACTCCGGAAAAATAGCTCATGCTGGCGCTCAACCCCGGCCATCTCGCCAAGCCGGCGCTCGTAGTCCGCATAGCCCAGCGCCGCCGCATGGTACGCCGCATCATCGTATTCACCTGCATTGCCGGACTCCAGGCGGCCGGCGAAGTACATGGGAAGAAACCATCCTGTCACATGACAGGCCAGGCCCAGCGCCCGCCCCACGAACCATGTGCGCACCTCCTTCACCGGCGCCGGAGATGCCCCGAGCGAACGGAGCATCTCCTCCGCTTCATGCCGATGAACCCACTCCTCCTCCTCGATCACCTGGATGCGCCTCCGTTCGGCGGACCGGCTATCATCCAGTGACTTCCAATGCCCGCGGTATGCATACGCCGCCGCCTGTTCGCCCGAACAGGCGTTCTGAAGAATCGTGATAAGCTGGTGGAGATGAGCATTCCTGTCCATGACAACTCCGCGCTGTTGAACGGGTCGATGACGCAGCCGTATTCGTATCGCATCCCGATTGGTTGCGCGCCCGGCGGCACACGGACATTACAGGATGCAACAACAGCCGCATCGCACGGAGGATTCGGTGAAATTTCGGTGGGTTGCTGCGGCCTTATGAAGAACCGACGACTGGCCCGGAGATGATGGCGAAGATGTCGATAGCAGGGGCGCCGTCCCGCGTGGCATCATGCCCGGAAACGGCGCCCGATCTGGACATATCTCAGGGATCAACCCGTGAGCGTCAACACCCGCAGCCGCAATTGCAGCAGCACACGGTCATGCCGGAAAACTTGATGCCATCGTCGCCGATCGGCGTCCCCTCTCCGCTGTACGTGTTGATCGTCATAACCAGTCCACTGCCCGTCACGCCGTAGAGGTGGCAGCAGTAGAAGGCCAGTCCCTGTACCCCCTTGTAGTTGATGGGGCCGATGGCTCCTGCCGTCCCCGTCTCCACATCGATGCGCACCAGCAGGGTTTTGTCATTGACCGAGGCGAAGAGGTTGTCGTTGCAGTCGAAGGCCATATCCCCGGCAAACCCGCCGAAGCCGATGGTATTGATGCCATTTCCGGCGCCGGTGGCCGGATCGATCCAGAGGAATTCACCTGAAATGGTGCCGCCATAGATGATGCCGGTGGAGGCTACTGCAAGCGCAACCACGTCGCTGAATCCGATGTCGCCGATGACGGTCACATCGGCAGTTCTCAGATCAATTCTGATAAGCTGGTCCAGGCTGACGCCCCACAACGTATTGCCGTGGCAGGCGATATCGCTGAGTCCGGAAAGTCCCAGTTCCTCGATGCGCGCCGCGATCCGCTCATCGATCAGGTAGGCGCTTCCGCTTGCGCAATCCAGCGAATAAACGTTTCCGCTGGAGTCGCTTGCATATAATGTGCAACTCATGTCGTTTCTCCGGTAAAATGTGATAGCTGCTGGTGGTGAAGAACCTCCCGGACAGCTCGTATGCCTGTCCGCCGCCGATACGCCGTGCAGGCCGGTCCGATCATGCTCAACCGCCGGCGATCATCCATCAGCATCCGCAGCCGCAGTTGCTACAGCACGTGGCGAGGCCGCCGAAGTTGGCGCCGCCATTGCCGATGCGCGTGCCGAAACCGTTCGCGGTGTTGATGGTCATCACGCTGCCATCGACTGCAACGCCATAGAGCGCGCAGCAGTAGAAGGAGATCCCCCAGACACTGCTGAACCCAATCGGTCCGACCGCGGTCGCTACCGCCGCGTTCAGGTCAATGCGGATCAGCGTATCGCCGGCGGCGGTGTCGATGGCGGTACCGTACAGATTGTCGAAGCAGTCGAACGCGAGGTCGCCGCTGGACGAGAACCCGCCCAGACCGACCGCGAAGGAGGCGGCGCCGGTGGACGGGTCCAGCGTGTACACCGCGTTTCCGCCGGAGGCATAGATGATGCCGGTAGATGAAACCGCGAGCCCGTTCACGAACGGGCCGATAACGCCGATGTTCACGACGCTCGCATCGCGGAGATTGATCCGGACGAGATTTCCCCCCGCGATTCCATACATGGTAGTTGCATGGCACGCGATATCGAGCAGCGTGCCGACGCCGATGGCCTGAAGCGCCGCGGTCAGGTTGAACCGCAGATCGACGTTGCCGGTGGCACAATCCAGAACGTAGATGTTGTTCTGGAGATCATGAGCATAGAGAGAACACCCCATGACAGTACTCCAACTGGTTAAAGAAGTGTGATGTATGATGATGGTATCCCGCGCCCCGGGGGGAGCCGCGCATGCAACGGCTGTTCTGGTGCGGAAAGAGTGTCTGATGGCTCGGACGGTGTCACGAGCATGGCGGCAGAACCCGGTCCTGCGCTGCCATTCCCGCCACACGGATATCGGGGAGTTCCGCGTGAGAAGTTCCGGGACGGGCGCTATCCCTCGTCCCTGTCAGATGGTTACGGAAGTATTGTGGAACAGGTGATGCTGAAATATCGTACGGCCTGCGTTTCTCTCGCCGCGCAGCCGCAGGCGAAGTCCGGACACAGTTTGAATAACTATCACTGAAATCCGAATCTCACCGGCAAATTAGGAAGCCACGGGCGCGCTGTGCCATTCCACACAGCATAGTCATCACAACCAACGTGTTACAACGCAGATGCTCCCGTCCCGATCTGCGGGCATAACCACATCCGGAATGTGATAGCCACCCCTCCTCCGGCGCATACGCATCACGCCGATTCTCCTTCCCCCTCTTGCGCATGGCGTTCCGATTCGTCAAGTTTGTTTTCCTCCCGGGATGAGTCCAGGTGAGTTTTACGCAACATTCGCCACCACCATGTCATATATCACGCATGCGGAAAGGAGCCGCCTTTTCGATACTCTGGGTGCTGTCATGCGCCGCAGGCATATGAGCCTTAACACCGAGGCAACCTATCGCTACTGGATACACAGGTACCTCGATTACATCGATGAGCACGATCGGCGGGAAACCGACGAGCAGGACATCAACAGCTATCTTTCGGAACTTGCATCGCGGGAAGAATTATCGGCGTCAACGATGAGCGTAGCGCTCAATGCCATCCTTTTTTTCTACAGGTCGGTGCTGAAACGTCCGATCGGCGAGATCGCGGAGGCCGTGAACACGCGCCGGCGGAGAAACCTGCCACGTGTTTTTTCGCGCGAGGAGCTACACGCCGTCATGGCGCGGCTCCACGGCGCGCACAGAATTATCGCGGCGCTCATGTATGGGTCGGGTCTCAGGCTGACGGAATGCCTCAACCTGCGGATCGGAGATATCGACATCCGCAACAGCAGCATCATCGTGCGAAACAGGGACGGCAGCGAGGAACGGACGACGCTGCTGCCGGAATCGCTGCGGGAGCCACTGCGCGCACATCTGAAAAAGGTGCGGGAACTGCACAGGCTGGATCTGGACGAAGGACATGGCGCGGCCCCGCTTCCCGAAGGAATCCCCCCCGAGGATGCATGGGGCTGGCGGTGGCAGTACGTCTTTCCCTCCACGCGCCGTCTTCCGAAGCCGGGCGATGGAGAACCACAACGTTCCCACATCGACGAATCGGCGGTGCAGCGCGCCGTGAAGCGGGCGATCCGTGAGGCAGGCATCTCCGGTGATGGAAGCCCCCACACCTTCCGGCACAGCTTTGCGACACATCTGCTGGAGGATGGCTGCGATATTCGGACGGTCCAGAAACTGCTCGGCCATGCCGATGTCCGCAGCACGATGATCTATATGCGGATCGTCAAACGCAGCGAACGGCCGGTCCGGAGCCCGCTGGACAGGAATCAATGACCGGCGGCAGGCATGCATGCATCTTCCATGCGCTGGTCCCGGCCGTGCGGAAAAGGAAAGCCGTCACATGACGGCCTTTTCATCATATGACCGAGCCTGTGACGGCGGTTATCTCCTGCGACGAAAGGCTCGCGATCGCCACCTGATCCTTCGCCGGGAGATTCATCGAATGCAGCCATGTTGTTCACCGTAATGGAGGACTGCGCCGGTAGTACCGCAGTCAGAACGCTTCGCTGCAGGCCGACTGCCTTATCTCGGCGCCGAACGTATTGCCACGCAGCACCTCGGCGGCGATATCCCCCACGGCAGCGACCAGCTTGTTCAGATCCTCATCGTTGTTGTAGATGCCGATGGTGGCGCGCACCGCACCCGGAAGAAGCACATCCTCCCCCTGCTCCACCCTGCGCCGTACTCCCTCCGGGTCGGTACAGTTCAGCAGGCGGGTGAGATAGGGATGTGCGCAGAAACATCCATTGCGCGTGGCGATGCCGTAGTCGTTGTTGAGAATGGTCGCCACCTGCTCGTGGTGGATGCCCTCGATATTGAAGGACATGACGCCGAGCTTCCGCTCCGCCGGTATATTCCCAAGCATCACGAGGCCGGGAATATCGCGCAGCTTCTCCTCGACATTTCGCAGCAGCTCGACCTCATGGCCGCGCACCCAGTCCAGACCGATGTTTGAAAGCCACTTGAGCGCATCGCCGAGTGCAATGACCCCCGGGATGTTCGGCGTGCCGCCGGTGTGGCGCTCCACCCCATCCTCCCAGACAACATCATTATCGGTGACGAACCTGACCGTGCCCCCGCCCGGGATGTAGGGAAGGCTCGTCATCAGCACCTCGTTGGGAGCCACCAGAAAGGCGCTGCCGAAGGGAGCGTAGGCCTTGTGGCCGGCGGCGGCCAGGAAGTCGATGTGGCCGGCGGCGTCCTCCGGCTGCATATCGACGCCATGATGGGCTATCAGTTGCGCGGCATCCACCAGAATCCTGGCGCCATGCGCATGGGCCATCCGGGCGATGCCGTGGATATCAGGCATGTAGCCGGTGACGTTGCTCCCCCCCGTGACGGCGACGAGCTTCACCCGGTTATTTTTCAGCTTCCGCTCAAGATCCTCGTAGTCGAGCGTGCCGTCGGCCAGTATCTCGATGCGGAGCACATCGCCGCGCCGGCGGTGGGGCAGATCGTTGGAATGATGCTCCATGCCGGAGACGAGCGTGCATCCGGGCTGGTCCTCCATCAGATAGGAGGCGATATCGAGCGCGGCGGTCGTATTGCTTGTGAAGATCACGCTGTTGCCGTCACGCCCGGCGCCCAGAAAATCGAGCACCACCTCCGACACGCAGTCGTACAGCTCCGATGCCTTCTGCGAGAGATAATGATTGCCGCGGTGGATGTTCGCGTAGTAACGTTCCAGGAACTCCCGATAGCCCTCCAGCACCGGCGCCGGCGGATGCGTGCTGGCACCATGATCGAGATAGGTGATCGTATGTTCCTGCCCCGCGGCATTGACAAAGCGCTGGCGGGTGATCGGGAACTGCTGGCGGATTGCATCGAGTATGTTCATGAATGATCGGAAGGCTGAAAAGGATTGAAGCGCCGCTCCACGACAGGCGGCATAATTTATGACGCGCGGGAGGAAACGACAATGCTGCGGCCGAATCCCCCCTGCCGACCCCGCGGCGCCCATCCTCCCCCATTTCCGCGGAACGAATGTTTACAGGCACAAGGCGTTGCCGACATGGCATCTGCTTTGTAGCTTCAGTGCCAATGGACAGGTTCGTCGCATCCCCATCCCCTTCACTACGAAGATGTCCCCATCCTGGTCCGCCTGTCATCATGGTGGACCGCGATGCCATGTTGAGCCAGTAACGGAGATTTCGTGGGCTATCTCAGCAACCTTACCCTCGAATTCGGCAGGTATACGCAGTTCACGGGACGGGTTCTCAGGACGGTATTCAAGCCGCCGTACGAGTTCCGCCAGATCATCAGGCACATCGACGATTTCGGCGCGATGTCGCTGCCGCTGATATCCATCGTGAACTTCATCATGGGGCTGATCCTCGCCATGCAGTCGCGTCCGACTATGGAGAAGTTCGGCGCGGCCGCATTCATACCGGCGATGGTGACCACATCGATCACCCGCGAGCTTGGCCCTGTGATCACAGCGCTGCTGGTGGCCGGGCGCGTCGGCTCCGGCATCGGCGCGGAGCTGGGATCGATGAAGGTAACGGAGCAGATCGATGCGATGGAGACCTCCGGCGTCGATCCCTACAACTATCTGGTGACGACCAGGGTGATCGCCCTCGTCTTCCTCATGCCGATCCTGGCGCTGTATGCCGATTTCATCGGCATCTTCGGCGCGTTCATCGCCGAATTCCTCTCCACCGGCGTTACGCTGCGCTATTTCTATGGTCAGGTGATCGACGCGCTCTACTTCGTCGAAGTGGTGCCGGGCGTGCTGAAGACCGCGGCGTTCGGCCTGGCCATCGCCATCATCGGCTCCTACAAGGGCTTCAACACCACGTCGGGAACGGAGGGCGTGGGACAGGCGACGACGTCGGCGGTGGTGCTCTCGTCACTCTGGATCATCCTGATCGATATGATACTCGTCAAGGTCACGGTCACCTATTTCCCAAGCCCGTAGATGATCGAGATCAGAAATCTATACAAGGCATTCAGCCAGGATCTGCGCCCCCTGCGGGGGGTCAGCCTTACCGTCGCCGACAGGACGACCACGGTGGTGCTCGGCAAGTCGGGCACGGGCAAGAGCGTCCTGCTGAAGAGCATCGTCGGCCTGATAGAGCCGGACCACGGCAGCATCATGGTGGACGACGTGGAGGTGGTGGGAGCCGACCAGAAGATGCTTCAGAAGATCCGCCGCGAGGTCGGCTACGTCTTCCAGAGCGGGGCGCTGTACGACTCCCTCACCGTGGGCGAAAACCTTGCCTTCCCTCTTGAAAAAACTCGCGGGATGAAGGGGCGCGAGGTTCGCGAACGGGTGATGCACTATCTGGAACAGGTGGGGCTTCCGGAGAAGGTGAACAAGATGCCGAGCGAGCTCTCCGGCGGCCAGCGCAAACGGATCGGCGTGGCGCGGACGATCATCACGGAGCCGGCCTATCTGCTCTATGATGAGCCGACGACGGGACTCGATCCGCAGACGACGAAGGAGATTTCGGAACTGATCGTGGAGCTGAAGGAAAATCTGAACATCACGAGCATCGCCGTGACGCACGATCCCTACTGCCTTCACATCATCGCCGATCGCATGGTGTACCTCGACGAAGGCATCGTCAAGTTCGAAGGGACGCCCGAGGAGGGAAAACATTCCGACGAGGAATTTCTCCGGATATTCTTCACGCTGGAATCGGGGATCTAGACGGATGCGCCGCGGGTTTCCGGCCCGATTCACCGATGCCGGGCGTTTTCGGATGCGACTTACAGGAGCATGGATATCATGAGCAAGGCCACACGGGACTCGAAGAGCGACAGGGAATCCGGCAGACAGCCGGATCAGGAACAGCAGGAGGAGATGGTGACCGGCTCGGATCGCCGGAAGCGGCTCTTCCGCGTCGGCATGTTCTCGATTGCCGGCTTCATCATCCTGCTGATCGGCGTCTTCGTCATCGGCGACAAACAGAACATGTTCAACCCCACCTTCCGCGTGTACGCGAATTTCCGGACGGTGGAGGGGTTGAAGTCGGGCGCGCTGGTGACGATCAACGGCATCAAGATCGGCACCGTGAGCAATGTGGAGCTGAAGCTCGACACCGCATCCTACGTCCGCGTGGATATGATCATCAACGAGAGCGCGCGGCAGTTCATCCGCACATCGTCGGTGGCGGCCATCGCGCAGGTGGGGATCATCGGCGACAAGATGATCGAGTTCCGGCCGGCCGACATCACCGCGCCGGTGGTCGCCGATGGCGCGCAGATCCGCGCCGCCGAGCCCACCAACTACGCCGCAATTCTCGACGACGCCCAGACGGCCGTGAAGAACACGCAGAGCATCACGGCCTCGCTCGACACCCTCTTCCTCCGCTTCCGCCGGGGGGAGGGAACGCTCGGCAAATTCCTTACGGATGACGAGGCGTACACCGGCATCGTCCGCGTGGCGAACGCCTCGGAGCGGCTTCTCAATGAAACCAACGCGCAGCTCTCGTCGGTGACCGCCACGCTGAACCGGGCGGCAGTCAATGTGGATGCCATCACCGTGGAGGGACAGAAGCTGGTGGCGGACATCGGCAGCGGCAAGGGGACGCTCGGCGCGCTCCTGTACAACCGCTCGCTCTACGATTCGCTGGAGGCGCTGACGAGCACTCTGAACGAGGCGGCCGGCTCCGCCGGATTCGCCGCCCGCGAGTTCGGCATCAACATGCGCGGGCTGCGGAGCAACTGGCTTGTGGGAGGACTCTTCAGCGGCGGACAGGAGGAGGAGCGCAATGCGGAACTGCTGGCGAAGGAACTGGAAATCCGCATGGAGGAACTCCGCCGCCAGCGCGAGCTTCTGGACCAGCGCGAACGCCAGTTGATGCAGCGCGAGAACGGGACGGACGGGAAGAGGTCGGAGAGATAGGAGCAGGCTGGCTGGTGATCCGCGTTCCGTTGTCAGCCGGGAAGATTTCTGTTGCCGGGACGGGGGTCGGCTCCGTTCCGGCTTCGTTTCCGCGCCGGGCGTTGAGCGTACCGTGCACGATGCGTACGGAGCATATACCCCGGCCGAACAAGAAGAGATGCCTACCTGTTGCCGGGGAGTATCGCTCCGCCAGATACAGATGTTACTCCCCGACTTCGACCATCCCGGCCGAACAAGGCGGAACAGCACAACCGGGCGCACTTCCACGCCCGGCACAGCCTTCACCGCAGACCCAGCACCATGTGCAGCTCATCCACACTCCGCCCCTCCCAGACCAGCGCGCGCGGTTCCCGTCCCCATAGCTGGAACCCGTGACGTTCGTACAGTCTTCCGGCCTCTTCGGCCATTTGGGAAACGGCCAGATGAATCTGCTCCACTCCATCCCACGACCGTGCCTCCGCGATCGCGGCGCGCAGCAGCATCCCCCCCACTCCTTCTCTCCGGCTTCCAGCGGTGACGTACATTCCCCAGATCAGCGCCTTGTGCCGCTCCTTCGTCCCGGACATCCGCCGTACCCCCACCATGCCCGCCATCGCGGTGTCGAGGAATGCTCCGAAGATCGCGGCTTCATCGCCCAGCCGCGCATGAAAGGATTCGGCGAGCACGGCCGGATCATCGGGGGACGCCGCGCCGAACGCCAGCGGATACAGATCCAGCGCCTCCCTGCGCAGGATGGCCCAGCTTTCGGCGCTGCTTCGATCGAGCTTTCGGATGATATGAAGCATGATGATTGTTCGTCAGGATGTTTGCTACACTCATCTCCCTGGCGTGTCCTAATTTAACTTGACTCCCCGAAACCGGCCTCCCCCAGCCTCTGCGGGTCTTCAGCGTATTCAATCCGTTTTCATACACACGACATTGCAACGTAGAGCGGTCTCCCTTCGCCTCCTCGTCGCGCTTCTGTGCTGTCAGATCATGCTCCTCGCGGCCAGCATTCCCGGACATCCGCTGCATATCGATGAGGCGTGGATCGGCGAGCAGGCATATTTTCTGGCACGTGACGGATACGTCCACTCCACCCTGTTCGAGGGCATGGCGGGCAGCGACCAGGTGCAGGTGGTGTATCACCGCCTCTTCGTGCTGGCGGGGAGCATTGCCGTGCGTGCGTTCGGATGGGACAGCGAGGCGCTACGGCTGGTGACGCTTCTATCCGGCGCGTGCCTTCTGGCGGCGATGGCGCTTTACATGCGCCGCGAGCATGGGCGTTCCGCAGGGGAGATCGTGGCGGCGATGGCGATCATGCTGCTGATTCCGCTCAACTTCTCGTACGTCAAGATCTACCGGCCGGAGCTCATGATGACCCTCTTCGGGTTTCTGAGCTACTGGGCGCTTGAACGCTATACGAAGAGCGGCCTAGCCCGCCATGCGGCAGCATCGGGACTCCTGGCGGCGATGGCGGCGCTCTCCCATCTCTATGGCCTTATCTTTCTGCTGTGCGCCGCGGCGATGCTTGCACGAACGCGCCGCCGGAGGGGCGTTGCTCCCTTCGCCCTCGCGGCGTTCGCGGCATTCATTCCCTGGCTGATCGATATCGCATTCCACTTCGATCTGTTCCGGGCGCAGATCGCCAGCCCCACCGCCTCCGGCAAGACCACGTTCACGCTCGCAACCCCCTTTCTCAATCTCCTCGACGAGCACAAACGACTGTTCCGCACCGCAGAGATCGTTCCGATCGTAACGCTCTTCCTGCTCGCGCTGGGACTGAATCTGCGCCGCCTCCGCCGCGGCGGGGGGGACCCGGGCGAACATCGGCTGTACGGGTACACCATCCTGCTGGCGGCGATGCTGGGAATGATCGCCCCGGATAAAGCGGTCACCCGCTATGCGATTCCGCTCTTCCCGTTCTTCACCATCGCAATCGCCCGGGCACTGTGGCAGGCGCGCACTGTGGACCGTATCGAGCGATTCCTATGCATTCCGGCATATGTTATGGCGGCGATCCTCCTCGGCTACGGCCTCTTCCATCAGACCCGCGAGAGTCTTGCCCGCAGGGATGAGCCGGAGGATGTAAACGGCCGCATCGCCAGTAGCATTCCCTCCGGCGCACGATGTGTGGGGCCGATGAACCTGATCTTCAACCAGATCGAGCGATGCAGGATAGTAGGGCTGTATATGGCCCGCAGCGAGCATGCGGGCGATCTTACGCTCGCACGCGCCGCCGCATTCGCCGACGAGCATGATGCACGTTATATCATCATCAACCGGCTGGCGACCGAGGAGGAACGGATTCAGGATCTGGAAACGGCGCGCTACCGCATCGGCGATTCACTGGAGGTGATCGCCGAGACGAAGGATTATCTGGTGATAGAGAGGTGCAAGTAGGAGGGTTGTCAGGAATGAACTACCGACGGACAACTACCGACGGGCATCTGCCGGCTAGCCGGGGGTTGATCCCTGGCCGGCAGCCCGTGGGATTACAGACCCATTCAGAGCCTTCCAATAGTTCAGCAATTCGCAATGGTCTGACCAAGGCGATTCCGAAGCAGCAGTAGTATTTCGCTATGAACGGATGACCAAGTACCTGCGAGGGGGTTTCCCGACAATCTCCTGATGCTTCATCATCGCGGAGCAAAACTCCCTCCCCATTTTTGCCTTTTGCCTTTTGCCTTTTGAATTCCCTCAAAGCGCTTCGACGAATTTGAGCAGCGCCGTGCGATCGGCCGCGGATAATGCCCGGAAATATTCGCGCGAGCGTTCAGCCTCGCCGCCGTGCCACATGATCGCCTCCAGAATGCTCCGTGCCCGGCCATCGTGGAGGAAATAGGTATGGCCGTTGACAAGCTGTGTCAGACCGATGCCCCAGAGCGGCGCCGTACGCCATTCGCTGCCGGTGGCGAGATAGTCGGGGCGGCCGTCGGCGAGCCCCTGGCCCATATCGTGGAGGAGGAGATCGGTGTAGGGAGCGATGTTCTGGAACGAGACCTCCGGGACTTCATCGTGCCGTCCGGTGATCATCGCCGGACGATGGCAGCCGGTGCAGTTCGCCTGGCGAAAGAGCATCTCGCCACGGCGCACCTCGGGATCGCGGCTGTTCCTGCGGGCCGGCACTGCGAGCGTCTGCGTGTAGTAGGCTGTGGCGCGGAGCTCCCCGTCGCTCAGTTCCGGGTCATCATCACGTCCGTCCGACTGCGGCTGGCCGTGGCAGGATTCCACCGGGAAGAGCGATGTCGTGACGCCCATGTCGTCGTTGTACGCCGCGGCGGCCTGCTGGAGCAGATTGGGCGCATTCGCCTTCCAGCCAAACCGGCCCAGCGCGCTGCGCCCGGCCTGAACGTCCCAGACATAATTCGGGCGGCCGGAGATTTCGTCGCCGTCGCGATCCGATTCATCGGCGAACGCGAGCACCGTCGATTCATCGACCGCCTCCAGCAGCCCCAGACCGAACACGGGTGGAGCCACGCGCGGCGACATCATCACATTGCCGGGCAACGGCTGATAGGATGAACGGATGGTGTAGCGCGGCACGCGGAGCGTGAACGGCGCGCCGTCAGTGAAATAGCCAGTGCTGTCGTAGTAGCTGATGGAGACCGACGCTTCGGGCGCAATGCCGAAACTGCCGCGATCCTGCAACTGCCCGCCGAATCCCGGCGCCGGCATCGGTTCGCCATGCGCCCCCCGCCCCGGTATGCTCACCCTGAAGAGCATGGAGGAAGCAGCATCACCCGGTTCCGGCGGACGACCGCGGCCATCGCCGGCATGACACGCCACGCAGGAGGTGTTGTTGTAGACCGGACCAAGCCCGGCATTGATCGTGGCCGGCGCCGTGACGAATGTGGCCTCGAAGGTCGCATCTCCCTGAAGATGCAGCTCCAGCCCGTCGGCCGAGAGGTTCGGCGCGGGGCTGGAGAATGCCTTGCTGGTGACGGCGAACAGCGTCGTGGCGCCACCGGCGGGAATATCCTCATCGATGGGCGGGGCATCAATCCCCGAGCTATCGCAGGCGGCGAACGCCATCGAACCGATTGCCAGCAGGTAGAACCACCATCGAGCCATCACGATTCCCTTAGAAATCCTGTTGTGAATGTGGGCCTTGCAATGATACGGCCGCCGGGGAAGAAGAATCCCCCGGCGGCGCGGAAATGGATGTGCGACGTACCGGCAGCTGCCCGCCGGGGCCGGATGACGGCCGGGAGCACCCGACCGCGTTCATCACATGTTCTGCATGATCGGCATCACCTCGCCCTCCAGCGTCTGCTTCAGCTCGTTGATGGCGTCGATGGCCGCATCAACCTTCTCCTTGTTGGAGAAGATCGCCTCGCCGAACGACGGCTGCATCTCGCCGATGGCGGTGATGGCGGCCTCGATCTGCTGGCCGACCTTTGCATGGAGCGTCGGGTTCTTCTCCTCCACCAGGCTGCCGATCCCGTTCCCGCTGGTGCCGGTGTAATACCCGCGATACAGGTTCCGGACGCTGCGGATGTTATCCTGGAAATCGGCGTTGGAGTTGTCGCTGAACTGCGACTCCTCCTTCGTTCGATCCTGCTCGGAGTAGGGACCGCTGATCTTTCCGGATGCGACCTCGTCGCAGATGCCGATCATTCCTGCCACGACCTCCTGAAGCGCATCGGCCTGCGAGGTGTAGATGCTTCCCTCCTCGCCCGCGCCAGCCAACTCCGCCACGAAATTCTCGCCGCTCGGCTCCCACGACGTCCGCAGTTCCGAGGTTTCTCCCTTGAAGCTCTGGGTCACGGCGGTCAGATACTCCAGCTCCCTGGGCGTGAGCTGCGCGGCGGTCTTGCTGGCGCCGACGCCGAACAGGAGATATTCGATCGTGTGAAATCCCTTCAGGCTCCCGTCCAGGCCGTCGATGTACTCCTTCGTCAGAGCGTCGCCGCTGGCGAGCACCGCATCGAGATCGGCCTTGTTCACCGGCCAGTCGTCGATCGAGGGATCGATGCCCTTGGTATCCACGGGACCGAAGAGAAACGCCTCGCTCTGCTCCCAGGGGCGGCGCGCATCGCGCCAGGCTTGCTGGGCGGCGGCCAGGTTCTGGTCGGTCGTGGCCGTGTTGAGGGTCGTGACGGCGCTCTCCAGCGCCCCGGCCTTCGCATCGAGATCGATGTAGGTGGCGAGGATAACCTTCGTCGCGACATCGTCGAGCACGGGACCGGCGTCCGTCCCCGGATCGCCGGGATCGGTCGTGCTGTCGCTGCACCCCGCAGCGATAAGCGCGGTGAGGAAGAGGATGCCGAAGAACCGATAGCAGGAAGTCGGAACGATGTGTTTCATTGCAAGCTGATTCTATGATGAATGGAATATCCGCATATGCGAATCTCTCCGGAGTGAATCCATGGCCGGAAGGGCTCATAACTGAGCGCCCAGCCCCAGAGAGAATGTGTCCTCGATGTTATCCGCCGAAAGCCCGAGCGCGCGGTGCGAGTACTGCCCCTTCAGCACGAACCCGGGGGCGAGCCGGTAGTTGATGCCGCCGGTCCAGACCGTGCGCTCCCACCGCGGGTTGTCGAAGATTCCCGCGTCCACCTTGTACATGGTGTCGTAGAAGTCATACCGGGCGAACAGATCCAGCTCGGGCAACCACGATGCATCCCCCGCCGCCTTCGGGCTGAGGAATGAAAGAACGTCGTAGCCGGCCTCCACGAACCAGCCCAGCGCGGCGCTGCCGACAGGGGTCCGCTTGGCGTTGAGGTTGTTCGAGAGGCTGCGGTTGGCCCTGGAAACCGCAGCCGCGTTCTGCAACGTACCATACAGGGCAAGTCCGCGCAGTGTAAGCGGACCGGCGTTGTAATCGACGTGCATTTCGCCGATGCCGACATGGGCGGGAACGTTGAGATCGGGCTTCGGCCGATTGTCGGCGCTGTTGCCGAAGTAGCCGGAGACGCTCACCTCAAGCTCCGGCATGAACCGGTAGTCAAGGCGGCCGGCAACCGCCAGATTCTCCGCATTCGCCATCTCGAACTTCGTCTGGTGCCCGCGCACGATCCACATGGCCGAGCTGAAGCCCGTGGCGTCCAGTCCATTCACCAGCACAGCCTGATAGCGGAGCGGTCCGACGTCGCCGAACACGCCGATGCCGGTTTCGTGCCACACGCCGGGAATGATGTTCACCTCCGCCTCCGAACGCTGCGTCGTAAAGTAATCGTTCGGCTCGTAGTCGGAGTTCAGCCTCCCGACGGGAACGTAGAAGTGCCCCAGGCGGACGTTGAATTCGGGGACGATCAGGATTTCGGCGGCGACCTTCTCCAGCACGACCTCTCCCCCCTGCTCGATCTCCTGCTCGTACTCGCCGAACTCCTCGAACTTGTCGAACTCCATCGTGGAGCCGGTGCCACCGTGTTCGAACTCGACCTCCGCTTCAAGGCGGATCCTGTCGGTAAGCTTGTATTCAACCTCGAAGGCGAGCCGCTCCACATCGACGTTCGCACGCCGCACCGAATCGGTCTGCCAGTTGTAGTTCAGGTAGTTGATGACGGCGTATCCCTCGAATTCGAGACGCTTGTCCTCCTCTTCCTGGCCGAATGCGCTGCCGGTGACGAGGAGCGGGAGAAGAAGCATGGCCGAGAGGCATGCTGCAATGGAGACCTTCATAGAAGTAGATGGGTAACGGTAGAGCCGGATAATGCAATGCCGGGTCAGTTGCCGGAATGGGGACGCCAGAACTCCCTCGACGCAAGGCGGAGCACGCTCCACGCGCCGGCCAGGGTCTCGCGTAACTCCGATGCCTCCTTCCGGTCCAGCGTCATAACCACGCCGTTGGGATGGAGTTCGATGGCGATTCTGCCACGCATTCCGCAGATGCAATTGCTGCGATGGAAGTCGGATGATTCGATCTCCGTCAGAAATTCCATGAACCGCCTGAACCCCTCGACATCGAAACGGAGCATGATATTTCCGAATTCGAGCTGAAGGATGCGGCTGCGGAGATTTCGCGAGATGCGTCCCCGGCTGCTTTGCTGTAGAATGATCCAGTGAGGTCTGCGCGTCGGCATTATGTTGCTATCAGCGGCATCCGCCGGATGAACACCCGCGGACACGCCATGAACTGCGGAAGGCCGGAGCAGCGAGCGGCTCCGGGATTTCTGAAGGTCGGACGGTTCCGCCTTTACTTGGACTTCGTCCAAATTACGCCCGGCCCCGATGCCATGCAACCTGCCGGTTGAAATGATGAGAGCGGCGAAGGTGATAATCTGTTACCGCCCGGCGCCTGCTGCGGCCGTTCATATGGGTTCCCTCCAGTTATCGCATCCGTACCATCCGCATCGCGACCGGCCCGCGCCGGGGCTCCGGCAGCCTCAGGATCAGGACGAGCGAGGCGAGCGCAACCACCGTCGTGGCGACGTACATGCCAACGTAGCCGATCTCATCGCGAAGCCAGCCCGCCAGCGCCGCCACGATGAGCGCGGCCGCCAGCAGCGTGTTCATCAACCCCACGTAGGTGGGGCGTTCCGCCTCCGGGACGATCTCCAGCGCATAGTTTATCCCTCCGTTCCCCGCCCCCGAATCGACCGCGGCGCTGAGAAAGAAGATGGAGCCGAAGCTCCACGCCGGCAGCGGTATAGCCTCCATCGCGTAGAGCAGCATCGCCGTGGAAACCAGAAAGGCGAGCACGCAGACGACGATCAGAAGCGTCCGGTTGCCAACCCGGTTCGAGAGAAATCCCCAGAGGAGATTCGCGACGATCAGCCCGGCGAACTCCCACGAGATGTAGGTCCCGATCTCCGCATCGGTGGCACCGAGACGATCGCGGGCGAAGAGCATGTAGAAGGGAATTCCCGCGAACCAGAGCATGAGCAGCGCGCGGAAGACGACGAAGCGGCGGAACGCATGATTCACCAGCAGGATACGCCGGGCGGCGGCGATCTGGCCGCGCAGCGTCCGTTTCGGCGGCAGATCGCTCTGCGCCGGCTCCTTCTGCAGCGTGAAGAGATAGAAGCTGACGGCGATGAGCAGCGTCCCGATGCCGAAGACGATCAGATAGGTATGGGGAAATTCAAAGCGCGTGAAAATGGGGCGGATCAGGTTCACGCCAAGATAGAGCCCGGCGATACCACTCAGGATGGCGCGCCAGCCGAAGTAGCTCCCCCGCTTCTCCTTCGGGCAGGTCTTGGCCAGAATCTCGGTGAAGACAAGCCCGGCAAAGCCCCCGGCGAGCGCGAAAAGCCCGTAGCCCACCACGAACAGGAGCATCGCCCAGAGAGGCTGCGCCACCGCCAGCAGCGTAGAGCCGACCGCCATCAGCAGACCGAACACGCGGGCCACTGCCGCACGACCGTACAGGGGGAGCTTCAGCGGCTTGTGCACCACGAACTTGGAGGCGAAGAACTGCGGCAGGTGCCAGCCAAGCGCCTCGAAGAGCGCCGTCAGCGAGATGAGCACGCTGGGCGCGCCGAGCGAGGAGAGAAACACCGGAATGATGGTGGTCCGGTTGAAGAAGGAGAGGCCGGTGTTGAACAGAACGCCATTGGCGATCCCCAGCCAGTAGTTCCGCAGAAAATGCGGATACCCGCTCATCCGCCCCGCCCGCTCGCTCTCGGGGGCGGGAGGCCCCAGCAGCCGACGACGTATCTGTTCAAACATGCGGCAAAATTACGGAGCGTGGGGCATGCCGAGGAGTTATCATCTGTGAAGGGGAGGCATGGCGCTGTTGCAACAGAATCTCCCCGCACCTGCCCTCCCTTGCATCCCTCCCCCTTCCCTTCCTATCTTTCCTGCATCTAAATCGCACGCCTGTTGTAGTGGCTACTTCATTCATGCTGAACCGAACCGGGTAATGAGCAGATACAGGCGTGTGCTCATTGCCCTGTTTGCTTTTCAGGACCTTCGTAATGATCAGAATCACGCTCCCTGACGGCTCTTCGCGCGAGTTCGAGCCGGGAGTTACGGGAAGAGAGATCGCGCAGTCGATCTCCCAGGGGCTCGCCCGCGAGGCGGTGGGCATCTTCGTCAACGACCAGCCGTACGACCTGAGCCGCCCCATTGACCGGGATGCGCACATCCGTATCGTCACCTTCGCCGATGAGGAGGGAAAGGCGATCTTCTGGCATTCCTCCGCCCACCTGATGGCCGAGGCCATCGAGGCGCTCTATCCGGGGACGAAGTTCGGCATCGGTCCTCCTATCGAGCATGGCTTCTATTACGATATGGATATCGCCGGCGGGCATATGCTGACGCCCGAAGACCTGGAGGCGATCGAGAAGAAGATGACCGAGCTGGCGAAGCAGGATAACGCGTTCGAGCGCATCCCGATCTCCTGGGAGGAGGCCGTGGCCTACTTCCGCGAGAAGGGAGATGAGTACAAGCTGGAACTGCTGGAGGATTTCAAGGATCGCGAGATCACCTTCTACCGCCAGGGAAATTTCACGGATCTCTGCCGCGGCACGCACATCCCCTCCACGGGACGCGTCAGGGCGCTGAAGCTCCTCTCGGTCTCCTCCGCATACTGGCGCGGCGACATCAGGCGCAAGCAGCTCCAGCGGGTGTACGGCATCACCTTCCCGAAGAAGTCGATGCTCGACGAGCACCTGCACATGCTGGAGGAAGCGAAGAAGCGCGACCACCGGAAGATCGGCCGCGATCTGGAGCTCTTCATGTTCACGCCGGAGATAGGGCAGGGATTGCCCGTGTGGCTGCCGAAGGGAGCCATGCTGCGCGAGACGCTGGTGGAGCTGCTGCGACGCGAACAGCGCCGGCGCGGCTACTATCCCGTGGTGACGCCCCATATCGGCAACCTCGATCTCTACCGTACGAGCGGACATTATCCGTACTACTCGGAGAGCCAGTTCACGCCGATTACGCTGGAGGAGAACGAGGAGTATCTCCTGAAGCCGATGAACTGCCCGCATCACTGCCAGATCTATGCGAGCAAGCCGCGGAGCTACCGCGATCTGCCGCTGCGGCTGGCGGAGTTCGGGACGGTCTATCGCTACGAGAAGTCGGGACAGCTCAACGGCCTGACGCGCGTGCGCGGGCTGACGCAGGACGACGCGCACCTCTTCGTCCGTCCGGATCAGGTGCACGAGGAACTGCATGGCGTGCTCGATCTTGTGCAGTTCGTCCTGTCGGTTGTCGATTTCCACGACTTCAAGGTGCGGCTCTCCTTCCGCGACCCGGAGGACAAGAGCAAGTACGTCGGCGACGACGAACTGTGGGAGCAGGCGGAGCAGGCGCTGCAGGACGTTGCCGAGGCGCACGGACTGAACTACACGATCGGCATCGGCGAGGCGGCGTTCTACGGGCCGAAGATCGACTTCATGGTGCGCGACGCCATCGGCCGCGAGTGGCAGCTCGGCACGGTGCAGCTCGATTACAACCTGCCGAACCGCTTCGATCTTGAATACACGGGCGCCGACGGGCAGAAGCACCGCCCGGTGATGATCCACCGCGCGCCGTTCGGTTCGCTCGAACGGTTCATCGGCGTGCTGATCGAGCATTTTGCCGGCAATTTTCCATTCTGGCTGGCGCCGGTGCAGGCGGTGGTGCTCCCGCTCTCCGAGAACTACATCGATTACGGCCGCAAGGTGACGCAGAAGCTGCAGGCGGCCGGATTCCGGGTGGAACTGGACGAGCGAAATGAAAAGCTCGGCTACAAGATCCGCGAGGCGGAGCTTCAGAAGATTCCATACATGCTGATCGTCGGCGAAAAGGAACAGGCGACCGGAGCGGCGTCGCTTCGGGTGCACGGCAAGGGGGACCGCGGCATGCGGTCGATCGAGGAGGTGATCGTGGAGTTCAACGATCTGAACGACCTGGACAAGGTGGCGCAGGCGGCGAACGACCGTGCGAAGAGCGCCGGGATGGCAGGGGACGAAGATGACGAGATGGCGATCGAACATGCGGTGCCGGACGCGCGGGAATAAACGCCGCCGCGGGCACGAATTGATCGCGTATCAACCATAACGGCGAAGGAGCACGAGAGTGCTCCTTCGCCGTTTCCACATATCCCTTACTCACCAAGCCCATTCAACCAGATCACTACAACCCGGGCGAACGAAACCTCATAGCCGCAGTATTCCGCTGTTGATCACATCCGTCGCCTTGTCCTCGGGGCTTTCCGACCCAGCCGGCATGCGTTCATCCACCGAATGTCCGGCGCCTTCGATTTCAGCATCCAGATCGGGTTCATCCGCATCGCTTCCGCTGCCCCCATATGCCCTCTCCAGCGCTTCATTCGTTTCGGTGATCTCGGCGGCATCCTTTTCCTGACCGGAATCAGCCTCCCGGCCGAAAGCAGGATTCTCCGGCTCGATCCGCCCCTTCGCATTCGCCGCTTCACTCCGACACGATCCATTGCTAATGTCCATCGCCAAACCTCCCTACATCGTCCACACCTATCATGATATAAAACCGTGCCAGAATTTTTCGTTCCGTTATCGCAGCGATGATGTTCCGCGCGGCACAGGCTCCATCACCTCATCTCCTGGCTTTCCGCATGTAATGTTGAATGGCGGATTTCACGTCACCGCTCCTGCGCATATGCGATGTAGTCGGTGCGCGGCGGGTTCATTCCGTGACGGCGGAGCATCTGCGCCATCTGTCCACGGTGATAGGTTCCATGATTGACCACGTGCATGAGGATATCCCCTGGAACGGCCTCGGCCGGATTTCCCTGAAGGTTCGTGTAGCTTATCGTCTCCCCGAGTTTCTCCTGTGAAATTTCCGAGAGATATCCGCTCCATCGATCATGCATCGTTTCCATCAGCTCACGACATTCGCCGATCGAAAGCCCGGGCCATGACGTCGCTCCGGCGGGCTGCTGCCGGATGCGTTCCCACCAGACACGTTGCGCGCCGAGGATGTGCCCGAACAGGCGCAGGGCGCCCTCCGGCAGAGGCAGTGCGGCGAACGCGCTGTTCGCCCGGTAATCGTAGATAAAAAGGTCGCGAAGCAGGATGAGAGTATTCATGGAGCAAATATATCTCGCGGAGAAATTCGTATCGCGCCCCCTCATCCAGCCGATCACAACAACGGAAAGAATGACGGAAAGCGCGATCTGCCGTCCGATGAATACCGCCTGCACTACCCAGCCCCATCCCGTGGAAATGGCAGCATGATCATGCCCGGCAAAAAAAACCGGAGAACCTCGCATGAAGTTCCCCGGCCATCAATCGAGCCATCGGGACGTCGAACATTCCTGGTATGGCGCCGTCGCTCAGTGCGGGCGAAGCTGCGCCATCAGTCCGCTGGTATTGGTGGACTCGAAAATCCTGTCGGCGCTCATGGCGACGAATCCGTCGTAGAGATCGCCGGTGGCGGGATCGACATGGCGCTGCGCGAATTCATGGTAGCACGTGGGAATCATGTGCCGCTCGCCCCCCGCGAACTCCCACGGCATACGGTCCGCCATCGTCGCCGACTGCTCCAGCAACTGCTCCGGCGTCCCCTTGACCAGCCCCCCCGAGCGATTCATCTCAAACCCGCCCGCGATAAGCCAGGCGTTGAACGCAGTGAGCGATGTGAACTTCCGCAGCGCATTGACAAGCACGGTGAAATGATTCACACGGATGCCGAAGGCGGCCAGCCAGCCGGCATATTCCGACTCATCCAACAGGCGCAGGTAGCTTGCATGATCGATCGGCTTCCATGTCGGGCGCATCATCAGCAGCTCCGGACGCCCCTTCAGTTCCTGCGGCACCTGCTCCACGAGCCCGCGGACGATCGATTGCAGTTCCGGACTGAATTCCCCGGTCAGCAGCTCGGAGATGAAGATATGCGGGACATCGGGATCGGGATGGGCGTAGGAGATGGCGCGCAGCTTCTTCTTCTCGAAATGATACTCCCCGCTCGGTCGGTAGCCGAGTTTCAGGAAGGTCTCGCCAAGCGATTCGACGCCGACGGGATCGAGATCGAAGGTGCGGAAAGCGATGTGGTCGTTTACATAGTTCTCCCCCATCTCCTCCAGCATCCCGTAGATCTTCGCCGCCGATGGGGTGATGGACGTATAGTCGTTCCAGAAGAACTCCAGCATATCCTGGAGCGAAGGTAGAATCATTGCCGCGTCATCGTAATAGTTGGAAGAAGCATCGTACCGTTTGAACAGGCAACTTCCGAAAATCGCCGACAAGCGTTCGTTTCAGTGTGTAGGAAAGGGGAAGGGGAAAGGCAAAGGTCAAAAGGCAAAAGGCAAAAAAAATAAGGGGAGGTGTCAGGGTTCGATGGCGCCGCGCTCCAGCAGCCAGGACCGGCCGATCTCCACCAGTCGGTCGATCAGATCGGTCGCATCCGGCTGCATGTGGCCGGTGTCCAGATTGATGACCGTTTTCGGCTCCGGGGCAAGCTCCTGTAGCTCGCGCCAGCACTCCTCCGGTATCAGCCGGTCGTGCATGCCGTTGACGATCAGCAGACTTGCCCTGAGATAGGGCAGATGCAGCGCAGGCTCCACCGGACGGATCGCGGTGGCGGCCAGCCACGCGACGATGCCGCGCAGCATGTCGGACTCGATCCGGAGATTGTGCTCCAGCAGCTTCTCGATATCGGCGCCGCCGTAGATCAGCGTCGCCGGTCCCAGATGCTCTTCCCTGCTCTGCGCCAGCCTGTAGAACGCCGGAACGAACATCGCGCCGAAGCTGTAGCTGAACGTGGATATCCGCGAGGAATCGGCCCACGGCTGCCGCATCGCCCAGCGGACGACCGCTTCGAGCTGCGCCGGCACCCTGCGGACCGCGCGCCGTATGGCGGGGAGATCGCCGGGCGAGGCTCCTTCATACCAGTACTCCGGTCCGTACGGATATTCATAGGCGATCAGGGCATTGTCACCGTGGTGGCCGACGTAGCGCAGGCTGGTCCGGCCGATCTCCAGTCCGCCGATCACCATCACCACCGGAAGGCGCATCCCGTCGCGCGGCGGCGGCAGGCTGAGTGTGAAGCGGATGGAATCCAGCCCCTCCGCCACCAGAACGACGTCGCGATAGGATCTCGGACCCGACTCCCCTTCCACGGCGTAGGCGCTGTCGCGCACGACGAACACTTCGGAGTCGCCATAATCGAGCGCGGCCAGGGGGTCGCGGAGATATTCCCATGCGATCCAGATGCCCGGCGCCAGCATCGCGGCCGCGACAATTCCCAGGAATATTTTTACTGCTGTTCTCATGCATGAAAATCGTGCGGCTGCCATGTCAGGAGCACACGTACATATGCTGGCGGATAGTGGCTGGCGGAAAAATCTGGATTGCTCCTGCACGCACACATCGAAGTTCGCAAAATGAATTGACAGATACTTGAAGAATCTGCAATCCTCACGCAAGAACCGGAACTCTCACAGAAACTGCGGAGCGTGAGATTTCTCCATTCTACGGCCAGCCACTATCCATCCAGAAAATCACCCCATCCATGACGCCATGTTCGACTGCCTGAGCTCACCGCGCCTGAGCGCACGTTCCTTCATCATGATGAAGAGCACCGGCGTCATCACAAGCACGTGGAGCGCCGAGGTGGCAAGTCCGCCGATCATCGGCGCCACGAGCGGCTTCATCACATCGCTCCCGACTCCCGTGGAGAAAAGAATGGGGACAAGCCCGAGCATTGAAGTCGCGACCGTCATCAGCTTGGGCCGCAGCCGCTGAACCGCCCCCTCCATCGTCGCGTCGTGGAGATCATCATGCGTAATGACGGCGCCCCCGGACAGCCTGCGATCGAGCGCCTGGTGCAGATACACCACCATCACCACCCCTGTCTGCACCGCGATGCCATAGAGCGCGATGAATCCCACCCAGACGGCCACCGAAAAATTGTAGCCGAGCAGATACATCAGATAGACGCCGCCGATCAGCGCGAAGGGAACCGAGAGCATCACCACGGCAGCCTCCTTCCAGTCGTGCATGGTCATATAGAGCATCAGGAAGATGACCAGGAAGACGATGGGAATCACCATCATCAGCGTCCGCTCCGCACGCATCTTGTTCTCGTACTGCCCGCTCCATTCGTAGGTGTAGCCGGTCGGAAGCCCCAGCCGCGCGTTCAGGATCGTGGTCGCCTCGTCGATGAAATCCCCCATATCGCGATCGCGGATATTGAGGAAGACAACGGAGCGAAGCTGTCCATCCTCCGATGGGATCATCGCCGGACCCGGCGCCAGTTCGATGTCGGCGATGTCGCCGAGCCGCACATATCCCCGTGACGCAGCGCCGGAAAGCGCCGTCAGCGAGCTTGTGATGCGGGGCATACGTTGTCCCGGCACGGCCATATCGGTAGCGCCGGACTGCCCGCGACCGGACTGCCCGGGAGAGGACGAAGACATCCGCATGGAGGAACTTCCGGACATCGAGCCGCCGTCCGTTGCGCCCATCTCCCCCATCTCTCCCGCTGCGGACATGGAGGAACCGCTCCCCATCGGGACATCGTTCATCGCGGCGGCGGGGATGGGGACGAGGATGGCGCGAATGTCCTCGACATCATCGCGAAGCTCGCGGGCATAACGCACGCGGATGGGATAGCGCGCACGGCCATCGATCACCTCGCCGATATTCTCCCCGCCGATCATCATCTCTATCACCCGCTGCACGTCGGCCACGTTCAGGCCATAGCGCGCCGCGGCCCCCTCGTTCACCCTGATATCGAGGAAGCTTCCCCCCTGTATGCGATCGGCGGCCACATCGACGGCGCCGGGAATCGCCTTCAGAAGCCCTTCGGCGCGGATGGCATACGCCTCCAGCGAATCGAGATCCCCGCCGAAGATCTTCACCCCGAGCTCCGTCCGCACGCCGGTCGCAAGCATGTTGATGCGATTGATGATCGGCTGCGTCCAGCCGTTCTGCACGCCGGGAATCCGCAGCCGGTGGTCCAGCTCCTCCATGATCCTCTGCTTCGTGATGCCGGCACGCCACTGCTCGTGCGGCTTCAGCAGGATGATGGTCTCTATCATGGAGAGCGGCGCATTGTCCGTGGCGGTCTCGGCACGTCCAGCCTTGCCGAGCACGTGGTCCACCTCCGGATATGCGGCGATGATGCTGTCCTGCACGCGCATGACGCGGTTGACCTCCGCTATCGAGGCGTTCGGGAGCAGCACGGGCATGAAGAGGATCGAGCCCTCGTCCAGCGACGGCATGAATTCCGATCCGGTGGCGAGGATCATCGGCACGGTGGCGAGCAGCGCCAGAATGTTGAGAGCCACCGTGGTGCGGCGCCACTTCAGGCACCAGCACAGCACCGGCGTGTAGAGCGCGTGGAACAGTCGCATCACCGGGTTTTCGCGCTCGGTGCGGAAGCGGCCGCGCAGCAGGAGCGTCATCAGCACCGGCACCAGTGTGATGCCGACGATGGCCGACGATGCGATCACGAACGTCTTGGTCCACGCAAGCGGGTGGAAGAGTTTCCCTTCCTGCCCATGCAGCAGGAACACCGGAAGGAAGGAGATCACCATGATCGCCTCGGAGAAGAAGATCGCCCGCCCCACCTGCCTGGCGGAAAGGACTGCGAGATCGAAATACTCCTGCTTCGTCAGCTCCCCCTTCCGCTGCTGCGCCTCGGCGATGTTGCGATACGCATTTTCCACCAGCACGATGGATGCATCAACCACCACGCCGATCGCCAGCGCAATGCCGCCGAGCGACATGATGTTCGATGTGATGCCGAAGGCGCGCATGAGCAGGAATGCGCAGAGCACGGAGACAGGGATCTCGATCAGGATGCGGACGGCGCTGCGTACGTGAAAGATGAAGAGGAGGACGACGAGCGTGACGATCAGCCCCTCCTCGACGAGCGCGCGCTCCAGCGTGCCGACGGCCGCATGGATGAGCGGGGTGCGGTCATAGCTGGGAACGATCCTCACACCGGACGGGAGTCCGGGCGTTATCTCCCCGATCCTCGCCTTCACCCGCTCGATCACCGCTGCGGCATTTTCTCCCTGGCGCATGACCACGATTCCTCCCACCGCCTCCCCCCGGCCGTTCTTCTCCAGCGATCCCCGGCGGATATCGCCGCCGAGCTGCACGGTAGCCACCTGATCGAGCCGTACCGGGATTCCGCCACGCTTCGTGGCGACGAGAATGCGCTCGATATCGGAGCGGCCGGAGACATATCCCTGCCCGCGTACAAAGAATTCGGCGTCGGAGATCTCCAGCAGCTTCCCCCCCACCTCGTTGTTGGACCGGCGCACCGCGCCGATGATGTCGTCGAACGTCATCCCGTACGAGCGCATACGATCCGGATCGACGTCGATCTGATACTGCCGTACGAAGCCGCCGATCGACGCGATCTCGGCCACGCCGTCCACCGCGGCGAGCTTGTAGCGGATGAACCAGTCCTGAATCGAGCGCAGGGTCCCCAGGTCGCGCCCCTCTCCCTCCACGGTATACCAGAAGATGTGCCCGACCCCGGTGCCGTCCGGTCCCATCGTCGCCACCACCCCCGGCGGCAGCTCCGCCTGCGCGGCGGTCAGCCGCTCCTGCACACGGGTCCGTACGAAATAGAGATCGGCATCGTCCTCGAAGATTACAAAGATGAAGCTCATCCCGAACATGCTGCTGGCGCGAACCGCCTTGATGTCCGGAAGTCCCTGCAACGCCGTCACCAGCGGATAGGTAACCTGATCCTCGATGATCTGCGGGGAGCGTCCCATCCATTCGGTGAAGACGATCACCTGGTTTTCGGAGAGATCGGGAATTGCATCGACGGGCGTGGTGACGGCGCCCCACACGCCGGCGCCGGTCAGCAGCACGAAGAGAACTCCCACGATCAGGCGATTACGCGTGCTCCATTCGATAATGCGTTCTATCACTGCCGTCCCTCCGTTCTGCTCATCGAATGATCCATCGCAGCGCCGCTCAGCCGGCTTTCGGAGTCGATGAGAAATCCTCCCTCGGTCACTACCCGGTCGCCCGCACGGAGCTCCCCTTCCACGATCTCGTAGTACCCGTCGTCGCGCACGCCGGTCCGCACCTCACGTGGCTCGAACGTGTTCGCCGCGACCTCGACATAGACGAGATCGCGCCGCCCCGTCCGCACCACCGCACTCGCCGGAACCGCCAGCACGTCCCCTGCCGGAAGCCCGATCGAAACCGAGACATACATGCCGGGCTTCAGAAGCATATCGGCATTGGCGAAGAGTCCACGGACCTGCACGGTGCGCGTTTCGGGATCGACCGTGGGATAGATGTACTGTACGCGCCCCTGCCTGCGCTCGCCGCCGAGCGCGGGCCCCGTCACCATCATCGGCAGGCCGGGTTTCATGCGGCGAACGTCCGACTCGTAGACCGAGGCAAGAACCCAGACGGAGGAAAGATCGGCCAGCTCCAGCAGCAGTGCCCCCTCGTTCACATAGGCACCGTCGGTGATGCCGCGCCGGATAACGACCCCGGAGGCCGGGGAGAAGACGGTGGTCTGGTAGGCGATCTCCCCGCGCTGCTCCAGTGCCGCAATCTGCGCGGACGACATGCCGAGCAGTTCCAGCCGTTTCCGCGACGCCCGCAGCAGCCGGCCGCGGCGCTCCTCCGCCCGTTCGGCCGCGCCATCGTCGCCGCCGAGGCCAGCCGGCGTGCGGATCGTGGAAGTCTCCCGCGCGAGCAGATAATCCTGCTGCGCCGTCACGAGCTCCGGGCTGTAGATCTCCATCAGCGGCTCCCCCGCGCGCACATACTGACCGGTCTCCTTCACATAGAGCCGCTCGATCCGTCCGCCGAAGCGCGCGGTCACCACGCGATGGGTAGCCTCGTTGTAGTCGATCGCGCCGGCGACCTCAAGCTGCGCCGCAACCGCGCGATAGCCCGCCTCGGCCGTGCCCACGTTTGCCACGATCCGCTCCTCCGGCGTCATCGTCACCCGCACTGCGTGCGATGCGGCGGAATCGTTTCCCGTCCCCGGCGCAGCCGAGGCCCGCATCGGCACCAGATCCATATGACAGATAGGGCAGGTTCCAGGCTCGTCACGAATCACCTGCGGATGCATCGGGCAGGTATAGAGCATCCCCGCCTCATGTGCATGTTCCTCGCGGGAATCATCGAGGAGAAGGAAATATCCGGCGGCGCCCAGGCAGAGCAGAAGGATGGCGCCGGCAAGTGCGAACGCGGCACGGCGCCTTCTCAGGGTGGCGTCGTCCCTCCCGGCATCGAGCCGGTCGTTCGGTGTCGTGTGGTGATCGGGCGTCATGGCAATTCTCCCGTCAATTGCATTATCATGGAAATTTCCATCGCATATTCCATCTCCTGCATATAGGCATCCATGTACGCCATCAGGCGCATCCGGTAGGCGTCCACCACGGAGGAGAAGGGGATACGATCGTTGGTGTAGTCGGCGAGGGTCGATTCCAGAAGATCATCCAGCAGCCTCCCCTGCGTATCGCGATGATAGTGCAGGCGGAGCGCGGCCCGCTGTGCGCGCGCATAGGCCGAGCGAAGCATGCCAAGCATATCCCGCCGCATGGCGTCGCGCTGGAGAAGCTGCTGCTCCGCTTCAATGCGATAGGCCTCGGCAAGCCCAGCCGGTCCGGAGCGCGACCACGGCGCCAGCGGCAGGGTGAGCATTGCGCCGGCGTTCAGGCCAAGGCGGGTCATGCCATGACCGCCGCTCATCTGCCCGCCCGTGATCGCATCCAGACTGCCATAACGAACGGGATGACCGTCCGGCATCCAGGAGATTCCGCCGCGCAGCATCAGCATCGGCCGGAGCATTGCATCCTGCGCCTGCGCCTCCGCCCCTGCCATCTCCGCCATCGACTTCATGCGCTGGAGATCGGGGTGGTCTTCCAGGCGTACGGCAAGCGAGTCGAACGGTGGAAGCTCCGGCGTTTCGAGCGCCGCGGGAATCTCCACCGGGGTATCGAGCGGCCGCAGCAGCAGGGCGTTCATCCTCGCGAGCGCCGCGGCATGTTCCAGCCGGATCTCCCCCTCCTCCGTGGCGAGCCGCTCCGCCTCGATTGCCATCCGGTCGAGATCCGAGCGTGCGCTGCGGCCGGTGGCATAGCGCGCCTCGGCTGAACCGTAGAGCAGTTCCGCCTGGCGGCGACTCTCGGCGACGAGCCCCGCCCGCCGTTCCAGCAGCCACAACGTATAGTACTCCCGCTCCACCCGCGCGCGCAGATCGCGCCGCGCCGCCAGCACCTCCGCGTCGCCGATGGCGCCGGCGAGCGCTTCGGCACGCACCATCGCCGTATTCTGGCCGAAGAGCGGGATCATCTGCTCAACCATGAGCATTGTCTCTCCGGCAGCCAGCGGATTCGGCTCGCCGGGCGGAAGCATGGAAACCTGAATGCCGATGCTCGGCGGCTGCCACGCTCCCGCGCTTTCCGCACGGGCATCGGCCTGCCGCAGCGCGAGCCGCGCAGACTGCACCGACGGGTGCAGATCCTGCACGCGGCGCACCAGCGAATCGAGCGGCTGCGCCGAGAGAGACGCCGCGGCCAGAGCCAGGACGGGGATCGCCGCCGGCAGCCGTCGCGCCAGGTTGGGATTCTTCATCCTCATGCCTTTCTGTGATGAAACCTTCCGGGATTTCGATGAATGAAGCGAACCTGCCTGCAGAAGACGGCGGGCTCGCCGCGGGCGATCACGGCCGCGATGACGCCGATGTACGGCATTCCGCGACGGGAGCGCATGCGCGATCATCTCCCTCGATCGACGGCGGATGCGGTCATGAGGAGATGATCCGAAAACCCGAAGGGTATCAGATCAGAAAGGTGGAGTTGAACAGATAAATGACCCCGGATTGTCGGGCCGGAGGGGGTGGATGATGCAACCCAACGTTCGCATGACGTTCCAGCGAACGGAGCTCGAAACGGGGAAGCGCGGGAAGAACAGCGACCGGAATGATGGTCGAGAGCGATAGATCCGCTCTGGGAAGCACGCCGGTATCGGTATGCGCGACGAACTGCTGAACGGTGCAGCACGGTGTGCGCCGCACGGATTCGCCCTGTGTATCCCCGGCGGTCGCAGACGCATGCTTCGAGCACTGTGACCTGCATGGCGAAGCAAGCAGGCGCTCCACCTTCATCATCTCGCACGAATAGAGCGAGACCGGCAGCCCGACAGCGCCGAGAAGGAGAGCGACGATCGTCATCGCTATGATTGAGGTTCGAAGCATGGAAGAGAAGTTACCAGAATCGGAAGCCAGGATCAAGCATGGCGAACAGGGAATTGCGCGTCATCCCGCTCTCCTGACGCTCTACACTTCATTCTTATTGCCACGAATCGCGGCGGCAGATGATCCGGGGACAAGGTTCGGGTTCTGCCTTCCACCATCAACAAACTGCTCTACCCCATTCCCTGCGCATCCACATCGACGATCATCTGCACGGTATTCTTCGCGTGCTTCTGATGATAGAGCTCGTACGCCTCGGAGAACATGGAATAGAAGGTCTTTCCGCCGGGATCGACCATGCGGCTGTTCTTGATCACGATCTGATAGCGGTACTGGTCGCGAAGCTTCCAGATAAGCGCCGCTGTCGGGCCGAGGATCTCCAGCGCCTGATGTTGCGAGGGGAGCAGCCCGCGGAATGTACGCGCATGCTCTTCCGCCTCGCGCTGCTCCTCCGAACGGAACTCCACCACGATGAAGCGTGAGAAGGGGGGATAGTTCAACTCGTTGCGCGCCTGAAGCTCCTGGCTGTAGAGCATCTGATAGTTCTTTGCGAAGCTCGCCTGGATCGCCGGGTGGTTCGGATGCGCGGTCTGGATCACCACCTCACCCTCCACATTGCTCCGACGTCCGGCACGTCCGGCAACCTGCGTCAGAAGCTGGTAGGTCCGTTCGCTTGCGCGGAAGTCCGGCAGCAGAAGCTGCGTATCGGCCGAGATGACGCCGACGAGCGAGACGCGGGAGAAGTCCAGCCCCTTCGCCACCATCTGCGTTCCGAGCAGCACATCCACCTCGCCGTGCGCGAAGGCCGACAGGATCTTCCGGTGCGCCCCCCTGCGCGTCGTGGTGTCGAGATCCATCCGCATGAGCCTGGCATTCGGAAGCTGCGCCTCCAGCTCCTCCTCCACCTTCTGCGTACCCACTCCGGGCTGGCGCAGATCGTGATTGCCGCAGACCTCGCAGACACGATCGGCCTTGCGGAGATAGCCGCAGTAATGGCAGTGCAGTTCCTCGATCTTCTTATGGTAGGTCAGCGTCACCGCGCAGTGCGGGCAGGTCGGCGAATGCGAGCAGGCCATGCACTCCAGCCGTGTGGCGAACCCGCGGCGGTTCTGCAGAAGGATCACCCCCTCCTTCCGGTCGATCCGCTCGCGGATGTCCTTCAACAGACGAACCGATAGCGCCCCGCGCATCAGGTTCTGCCGTCTTGCAGTTACGGTATCGACGATCACCATCTTCGGTTCACGGGCATTATCCACCCGCTCCGGAAGCTCCAGCAGATGGTACTTCTTCCGCTGGGCATTGTAGTACGATTCTATCGACGGGGTGGCCGTCCCCAGTACGGCCACCGCGCCGGACATCTGCGCCCGGACAATCGCGGCGTCGCGGGCATTGTAGCGCGGTTGCGCGTCGTACTGCTTGTAGCTGGCTTCGTGCTCTTCATCGACCACGACGATGCCGATATCCCGCAGCGGCGCGAAGAGGGCGGAGCGCGCCCCGATCACCACATCGCATCCGCCGCCGGCGGCGCGGCGCCAGCCGTCGTATCGCTCGCCGGGAGACATGCGGCTGTGCAGCACCACCACCCGCTCGCCGAAGACGGAAGTGAAGCGCTCCACGAGTTGCAGCGTAAGAGCGATCTCCGGAACCAGCATCAGCGCCCGGCGGCCGCGCGCGATGGCATGCCTGATCGCCTCGATGTACACCTGTGTCTTTCCGGAGCCGGTCACCCCGTGCAGCAGATACGTTTTGAATTCACCGCGGTCCAGCGATCCGGTGATCGCATCGATGGCGAGGCGCTGCGCCTCGTTCGGCACGATGTTGCGCGCCCCCTGATCCAGCGTCCCCGGGCGCTCCACGACATCATCCGCCAGAAGCTCCTCGCGCGATATCTCAATATCATCTAGCTCGATGGCACCGCGCGCGGCAAGTCCCTTGATCGCGGAATCGGAGGCGTCGGCGGCATTCAGCAGATCGCTCGTGTAGACGAAATCGTTGGCGCCGAGGCGCATCGCCTGCGTGTGGAGGAGCATCAGAATGGCGGCCTGCTTCGGCGCGACACGGTCCAGTTCATCCAGCATCCGGTGGATGGCGTCATCATCCTCGAACAAATGCGGAGCAAGCCTGGCGCCGCGGGCGCTCTTCGGCGCCGTCCCCCTTCCCTGCTCCATCGTGCGGACGATCAGCCCCTTTTCCTCCAGCGATTCGAGCTGGGAATAGAGGCTGTCCGCCCCCACCTTCTTCTGCAGATAGCTGACGCTGATTCCCCTGGGATGATCGGCGAGAGCCATGATGATGGCCGCCTGCCGCGGAGCAGCGCGGCGAAGCTGCGGGAGTTCCTCCACGACCTCCGGCCCGGCGAGCATCACCCGCTGGGTTGATTCCGGCGTCATGCCCGTCGGCATCATCGCACGGAGCGTCTCCCCCAGCGGGGAGACATAGTACCGGCTCATCCATTCGGCAAACCGGAGCATCTCGCGCGAGAAGAGCGGGATGGGATCGAGGAGATCGAGCAGTGCGCGAACCTTCTCCAGCTCCGTGCTGTCACGCTCCTCCACGACGATGCCGGTCAGCGTGCGCCTGCCGAACGGCACCGACACGCGCATGCCCACAAGATCGCTGTCGCGCCACTCCTCGGGCACGGCATACGTGAAGGTCTTGAACAACGGAACCGGCAGAGCTACCTGGATGAATGAAGACATGGAAGGAGGTTGGAAATCAAAAGTCAAAAGGCAAAGGGCAAAAGGCAAAAAAATTTGAGTGCGTCGGGATATTTTTGAGCGAGGGCCAGCCGGAGCGGGGAGTTCAATGTTCACAGGTGAACGTTACCGGCCGTTCACAGTGAAATGATACCATTGCCCTGTATATGCCTGGTTAAGCGTTTGAGCGCGTGGAACTATTGGAAGCCCTTGAACGGATCAGCCAGTACCCGGGGATACGTCTGCTACGATCGCTTTATCATACCGGCCGGATCTCCCGGCGCCACCATGCACCATCCGTGCACTCACGGCGCAACCACACGGTCCCCTGTTTCCCCCGATCCCCCCCCCCTCATCTCCCGGCCACCAACTCCATCCACTCCATCGCCGCAAGCGACCGATACAGCCCCGCCAGCGCCCCGAAACCGCCCATCCTCCGCCCCCCTTTTTGCCCTTTGCCTTTTGCCTTCTCAACCGCTTATCGCCGGCCGGAGTTCGCTTTCAAATCGCTCTCCCCTGTAGATCACCTGGTCGAGAAAGAGGCCTGATGGCGGCGCGGTATAATTCATGGCGTGGGCAACGGGATTCTCCAGCGCGCCGGAGATCGATTCCACGGGGAGATTTCCCCGTCCGATCTCCACCAGCGTGCCGACGATGCGCCGGACCATTTTCCGGAGGAAATGGCTGGCGCGAATGCGGATCACGATCATCTCGCCGAACTCGCCTATCTCCACCGACTCCACCATCACGTTGGTCGATCCCTCGGACAGATCCATATCCGTAAAGCCACGGAAATCGTGCAGCCCCGGCACGGCGAGCGCGGCGCGGCGCATGTTGCCGATGTTGAGCGTATCCTTCACCCACCATACGAACGGCTTGCCGAACGCGGTCCTGCGCCGGGAAATCTGGTAGATATAGCTTCGGCCGGTGGCGTTATGGCGTGCATGGAACCGTTCGACGAGGGGAAGCGCTGCAAGCACATTGATATCGTACGGCAGATTGTCGTTCAGAACATGCACCAGCCGTGCGGGGGGCACCCGCTGCGGAAGATCCATATGCACCACCTGCCCGAGCGCATGCACGCCCGCATCGGTACGCCCCGATCCCGTCACCTCCCCCACCGAGCCGAACGCGCTCCGTGCCGCGCTGATGAGCATTCCCTGGATCGTCTTCACTCCCTGCTGCACCTGCCAGCCCGAGTAACGGGTTCCCTCGTATTCCAACTGCAATCTGTATCTGGGCATGACATCATTCTGCTGGCGCCTGCGGACGAATGATTCGCGGATGATCGCGGCGGAGAACCGGATCATCCACCCCGGAATGAACCGCGACGCGGGCCGGAGCTATTCATCTCCCTGGACGCACGTTTTTAATGCCCAAGATACGAAAGTCCCTACCTTGTTCGGATTGCAGCGGGACGACTGGCATCGAATTCGCGGGGAATGGAATCGTCCGCATGCCCGGCGCATTCCCGTCGGCAGCGCGGACATCGTAGTTGCAGGCGATCACTCGTACATATTCATTTATCGACAGGAGGATGGAACGATGAGTGCAGCAGATGATAAGCTCAAGGCGTCGGAAATCATGACGAAATCGCCGATGACGGTAACGGCCGCGCAGTCGGTGGCCGACGCCGTGCAGATCATGAAGGATGAGAACTGTGGCGTGGTGCCGGTGGTGAGCCCTGAAGACAGCCAGTCGCTGGTGGGAATCGTAACCGACAGGGACATCGCACTGAAGGCATGCGAGAGTGGAGGAGCCGGTCCCGACATGCCGGTCGTGGAGGCCATGTCGGGCAATCTCTACATCGTCGCTCCGGACGACCCCCTGCCGCGTGTTCGGGAGATCATGGAGGAGGCCGGCATCCGCCGTGTCCCGGTAGTGGAGAATGAACGGCTGGTCGGCATTATTTCACTGAAGGATGTGGCGGATAACGCCGACAGCAGCATCGTGGGAACAACCGACGACAGGATTCTCTCGCAGGAGCCGAACAACTGATGCAGCGCTCGCGGGGGCCGCGGGCATCACTGCAACGCGGCCCATGTTTTTCTGGTCCACCACCATGCCCTCCACCACCATGCCCTCCACCATCACCCCGGCCAACGCCGGAACTTGCGTAACTTCACATTCCTCCGGCTTCCGTTACGGGAACGTATCGGCAGCAAAGTGAAGGCTCGCGCGAAGGCGCAAGAACGCAAAGGAGGAGGCTGCATACAGCCCCGCCCGCCTTCCCTTTTTGCCTTTTGACCTTTGACCTTTGACTTTCCTCCCATGCCTGGACAACCGCTTCGCGTAGCAATGCTCTGGCATCAGCACCAGCCGTATTACAAGCAGGGCAACAGGTACCTGCTGCCGTGGGCCAGATTGCATGCGACCAAGGATTATTACGATATGGCGGTCGCGCTCGAACGATTTCCCGGCGTGCGCCAGACGTTCAATGTGGTTCCCTCGCTCCTGGTACAGTTGATCGACTATGTGGAGCATGGTGCATCCGATCTGGTACTGGACCTTTCGCTGCGGCCGGCCGCGGAGCTGGACGATGAAGAGAAGGTGACGATCCTCCGTTATTTCTTCCTCTGTAATGTGGAGCGGATGATCCTTCCCCACCCTCGCTATGCCGAGTTGTACCAGCGCGGGAACCGTCCCCGCGACGACGCCCGGGCACTCGCCGAGGCGGCTGCATCCTTCAGCACCGAGGACTGGCGCGACCTCCAGGTGTGGTACAATCTGACCTGGATCGGCGAGTATTCGCGCGAGGAGGAGCCCTTCGCCGGCCTTCTGCAGAAGGGACGGGACTTCAGCGAGGAGGAGAAGCTTGCGCTGCTGGCGGCATCGAAGGAGATCATTGCGAAGGTCATACCGACCTATCGGCGCCTGATGGAATCGGGTCAGGCCGAGCTCTCGGTCACTCCGTTCTATCATCCCATCCTTCCCATCCTCTGCGACAGCTTCTCCGCGCTGGAGGCGATGCCGAACGCCACGTTGCCGGAGCATCACATCTCCTACCCGGAGGATGCCGAAGTGCACATCGAACGGGCGATCGAACTTTTCATGGAGCGCTTCGGCGGTCGGCCGCGCGGGATGTGGCCCAGCGAGGGAAGCGTGAGCGATCAGGCGCTGGCGCTTGTCCGCAATGCAGGGCTGGCCTGGGCTGCAACCGATGAAGGGGTGCTCCGCAGAACGCTCGGCGAGGACTGGCATCCGCTCGCGAAGTACTTCCCCTATACGCTCGTGACGCGGCACGGCACGCTCGGGATGTTCTTCCGCGACCATGAACTCTCGGATGCCATCGGTTTCGTGTACAGCAGTTGGAACCCGCAGGCGGCGGCGCTCGATTTCTACAACCGGCTCGTAGAGATCAGAAGCCGCATCGTGCAGGAACACGGCGCTGACGCATTGAAACAGGCACTGGTTCCGGTGATCCTGGACGGCGAGAACTGCTGGGAATTCTATCAGGACAACGGCCGCCCGTTCCTTGAAGCTCTCTATGGACTCCTTTCCGAGTCGAACGAGATCGCGACATCCACATTCAACGATGTGCTCGCGACGATGAAGCCCGATCCGGCCAGGAGGCTCGGCCGGATCTATTCGGGAAGCTGGGTGGGGACGAACTTCAAAATCTGGATTGGACACCAGGAGGACAATGCCGCGTGGGATGCGCTGGCCGAGGCGCGCAGGGCGCTGATGGAAGCGCGGCCGCATCTCTCGGACGAGCAGTTCGCCGCTGCCGTGGAGGAGATCTACATCGCCGAAGGCTCCGACTGGTTCTGGTGGTTCGGCGACGAGAACTTCACGGCGAACCAGGATGATTTCGACGACCTCTTCCGCTGGCATCTCCGGAACGTCTACACGCTGATCGGCATGGAACCGCCGGCCTATCTGGACATTCCCATCCGCCGCGCCGGCATGATACCGCGCATTGTGAGACCTATGGGGCCGGTCACTCCCTCGATCGACGGACGACTCTCCTCCGCCGGCGAATGGCAGGCCGCCGGCCACTTTGTGGTGGAGCGCGTCGGCGGCGCGATGCACCGTGCCGATGACATGGAGCGGAGGATATGGTTCGGCGCCGACGACGCCAGCGTATACGTGCGATTCGATATCCATCTGCCGCTGGAGGAAGGCCAGGGAATCAGACTCGTCCTAGCCGGAAACGGCCGTTCTGCGGTGCTCCACTTCACGCAGCAGAGTGTGGCGCTCGAAGCCGTAACCGACGAGCATGGACGGGTGTCGATCGTCGGATTCGCCGCCGCCATCAACGAAACGCTGGAGGCCGCCGTGCCGATGAGCCATTTCGATGGAACCGGGCGGCGGCTGGAATCCATCGGCATCGTCTGCGAAATCTACGAGCACGGGCATGCGACCGAGCGCTTCCCCCAGCAGGGAGAGATCATCTGCCCGCTGACGCCCGGGGATTAATCAGCGGCCGGGGATGGCCGCTGGTGGCGGAAGGCCCTGGAGGCATATGCCGGAATGACGGATTGGAGGAAATCCCGCGCCGGCCCGGCGTCAGCGGTCCGCGGCAGGCATGCCCCTGCTGTGGACCGGCGATGCACTCAACTGTTGCCCATGTCCCCGGCCATACCCTCTTCCACCACCGGCAACCAACCGCTTCTCCCCTCCTGCATTTCTTCCTGATGAGCTGTAAGTTTGGAGCCGCATCCCGTATCTTCATGTCCGTGTGTTCCTCCCGGCGCTCGCGGGGAGCGATCAGATCCAACAGTTGTGTAGCCGAAACGATTGACCCGGACACGCCATGCGACGATTCCTTCTTCTATCACTCCTCGTCATCCTTGGCAGTATCGGCCTGATGGCCGGCTATGTGATGTGGGACTATGATCCCGATGACGTCAGTCCGATGGTGCCGGGACCGAGCTACGGTTTTCTGTTCGACGAGGCTGTACGGCAGCGGATGGGGCGGAGCTACGATGAGCTCGACGCCGACGGACGCCGCAGGGCGCTTGCCGATCTCATCGCCTCGCGCGAGATAGCCCCGGTCCGCGAAGTAGCGCTCTTCCGCACCCGCCAACTGGCCGACCGCGATGCGGCGCTCGCCATGCTGGCGGGCCATCTCGATGCGCTGGATGACAACCACTTCGAGGTTGCAATCGGCTCGATAGCCGCACTCGGGACGCCGAAGTCCTCGGCTCTTCTCGATTCGCTCTACCGGAAGCTCGACGCCGATCCCGCCGCGCATACGCCGCTCGGCGACTATCGCACCAGCACCATCGTCGTTTCACGTACCCCTGATCTCTCCCTGGCGTTCAATGAACGGAGCCGCAACGATGCCGACTATTCGGCCGATATGGCGCGTGAGATATCGTTCTTCCTCCCGGCAGATCCCGAATATGTCATCTCCATTCCCAACGCCGACGACGTTCTGAAAAGCTATCATGATTCGCGGTTCGCGCATACGCTGGAGAAGTCGCCCGTGCCGGAGGATGCCTGGAAGCTGCCGATGCTCCGTACGCTCGCCTCGCTCCGCAAACGGCTTGACGAAACGATGGGCATGCTTGCCCCCTATTTCTCGCCGGAGCGGCTCTTTCGCGATCAGCTCGTGATCGGGAAGTACGACGATGAATACCTGGTGGCGAGCTTCAAGGACAAGAACGTAACCGTGGCGGAAACGCTCATGGACATATTCAGCGGACTCGGCCGCGATTTCGGCATCGCCCGGAGGGATGTGGAGGGAAATGCCGTATCCACCGTCCGGAACCTGAAGAGCGGGCGGACGCTCAGCTATGCGGTCGTGGGCGATTACTTCCTCGCCGCCACCGATACCACGCTCATCGACCGGGCGGTCAGGACATATGCATCGGATCGCGCCTCGTCGATCGCCATCGATCCGGTGTTCAACCGGAGCTTTTCAGCGCTGGACCAGAGCGGCGAAAAGGATGTGTTCTTCGCATGGTTCGATCCCACCGACTACTTCGGCATCATCGGTTCATCGAATCCGGCCGCCAGGCGCCTGGCGATCGTCCGGCGCTCGCTCGGCAGGAACGATGTCCGCGACGACGCGCACGCACGCGCCTCACTCGCCGCTGCGAACTTCCCCGGGGCCACCGCTTCCACCATCATGAGCGGCGACGATCCCTCGATGCTCTGGCGCTACATCATCGACGTCCGCTCGCTCGGCCGCAATCCCATCGATTCGCTGGCACGTCTTGCGAGGGTGGATATCGGCAGACAGGTGGTTCCCTATCTCTCCCGCTCTATGGCGCTGGGCTACGGCGGTGTGCAGCACCTGCGGCAGAACTACGGCTATTCCAACACCGCGTTCGATCTGCTTCTCGCCATGCCGCTGCGCAATGCGCCATCCGGGTTCGATTCAACGATGAAGACGTTGTTCGGCGGCATCACCTCGCTGGTGTATACGCAGGAGCCGGGCACGCCGGCCGGAACGCGGCTCTGGATCGCCAGCGACACCGCCACACATGATACGCTGCTGATGGCGCGCAAACTCCAGCCAAGCTTCGCCGTGGTGGGAGGGCGTATGCTGGTGATCGCATCCACGCCGGCGCTCCTGCGGACGGCAGCGCCCGCCATCGCGGCGGCCGATCCACCCGGCGACGTGGTATCGACCACGACCTACCTCAGCGGCAGCGTCAAGGTCGATTCGCTGACGGCCAATGCCATGAATTACCTGCACAGCTATCTGCTGCGGACGGATCTCTATACGCCGGGGCAAATCGACGACCGCATGGAGCCGCTACGCAAGGGACTGGAACTCTATGATAATCTGGTGTGGGCATTCCGTGTGGAGAATGGCCTCCGCGTGGGCGAAGGGACGCTGGTGATGAAGAACTGACCGTAATGCATATCGCGCGTTCGGCTCGTCCGCTGAAACGCACAGGAATTTTCTGAAACGGATGGAATGACAGAGAACGACAGGGACACGGGGAAGAAATTATCCGGCAGAAATTTCCTGCGGATGATGCTATGGGCTGGACTGGCGATCGTGCTGGTAGTGGTCGGCTCATGGATCTACCGGCGGATGGACTCGCGGATAGAGGATTACGATGTGGAGATAGTGCCGCATGTGATACCCGCGGATGGCACATCCTCCGCGCTGCTGGAGATCCGTATCATTTCCCGCTTCGGCAACCGGCTGAACGTCTCCACCCTGCCGAAGCCTCCGTCGGTGGAAATCGTTGAGGGGCGCGGGCTGGTGAAAGTGGTTCCGCTTGGCGATGGCCTCCGCTACCGGCTGGTATCGGGATTCGACCCCGGAACGGTGGTGGCGCGCGTGCTGGTAATCGGAGCGCCGGGACCGATCGAGGCGCGGCTGGAGCTTACCCCGTCGCTTGCCGACCGCAACGGCAACGGCTATCCGGATGCTATGGATCTTACATCCGAGAGCGACCGAACCGCATTCCGCCGCTGGTTCACCACCATCGCGCTGGGACAGATGACCCATCTCGACGACCGCTGGCATGACCGCGACTGCGCGGGGCTGCTCAGGTTCTGCTACCGCGAGGCGCTGAAGCGGCACGACAACAACTGGCTTGCCTCACGGCGCTGGCTGATAACCGGGGCTATTCCCGATGTGAAGAAATACAACTATCCGAATGTGCCGCTCGTCGGGACGCGGGTCTTCAACGCCGGCGCGCGCGCGGAGCCGCCGGATGATGCAAGGGGTACTGTGATGCCGGCGGGAAATGCCGATGCGCCGCCGGAAGCGGAGCGGCGCCCTCGGAAGGGATCGCTGAGGGATTTCCACGAGTTCGCGGAGGCCGCCCGTCTGAAGGATAATTCGCTGGCGTTCATCTCGCGCAGTCAGGATGCGGCGCTGCCGGGCGATGTCATTTTCTATCTGAACGATTCCGACGCCGACTGGCCCTACCATTCCATGATCTATCTCGGCAGCGGCGTGACGGTCTACCACACCGGCCCCGATGGAGACAACCCCGGCATCGTCAAACGCCTCTCCCTCCAGCAGCTCGCACGGCACCCGAACCCACGGTGGCATCCGGTGGAGTCAAATCCATATTTTCTCGGATTTTATCGCTGGAGAATTCTCCAGTAGAGCAATTTCCGATTTCAGATGTGCGCTTCATGATTGGAAGAGGGGATTTTCGGTTTTCGGCGGGGAGGCAGAGGACCGGCCCCGGTGATGCCACGATGTTCCGTTTCTCTCTTTGCGCTCCTTGCGCCTTTGCGTGAGGATTTTTCGATTTCAGGACAATGCGCCGGGCATGCCTGTCAAGGCGAACAGACCACCATTCCGAAATTCCATTGAACTCGAATCGCCGGACTATGCAGGTTATCCCACGCAACCGGTAATAACCGGAGGAGCCGGATGGACCGGCTCCCCCACGTTGCGCAACTCTATGTAAAGCCGGGGTTATGCCCTCGGCGCGTCGTCGAACCCAAGGCGCTCCGTGGCGGCCTGGGCAAGGATGGGTGAAATCTCGCTGGCATCGTACTGGCGCCAGGGTTCGAGCGTTTCAACCGTCGGCGACATCGGAATCACGATATCCTCGCCGCCATTCATGTCCCGCAACCACAGCGCCATCACATAGATCCCGGGAATCCTGAGCACATTCAGCTCATAGGTTCCATTCTGCACGCGATCGCTCGCCTGCATCTGCGAGATCAGATCCGCCGTCTGCCCGACGAACGGGCCTTCGTTCAACTGCGCGAAGCGATGCTCGCCTGTCGGGGCGACATCCACCTCGGCCGATACGCCGGCGCCGCCATCCTGGCGGATGAGATATCTCCATCCGACGAATCTGGCCTGCGTGACAAAATCGCCGCTCACCAGTTCTGCCAGGCCGACCGTGAACACCCTGTGCGGCAGCATTCCTTCGGTCTGCGCCGCATTTATCGCGCCTGTTCTGTTGCGAATTTCCGGGTAGGTCGCAACGGCGTGCTGCAATGCCTGCATGGACTCCGTGGGAGGAGTCGGAATAATCAATGCCATTGTATGACCTCCTTACGGTTTGGTGAAGTAGGAATGCGTCCACGATCCCGAACCCTGGTAGCTGGTCTTCAGCGTGGTATAGGTGATGTACGAAGTGCCGTACCACGGATCGCGTATCGTCAGCAACTGGCCGCTCCAGTAACCGCTGATGATGACGAAATGCCCGCCGCCGCCGCTCCATCCGATGCGAACACCATGAGGCCGTGAAGCGTTCACCTGCGCTTCGACCGTCGCGTACGAGGAAGCACCGCTCGCCCAGTAATACAGGTTGTTCGTCCGCGACAGCGCGCGATCGAGATACCAGGGAATATTGCACGCCGCCGAGCTGCCATTCTGGCAACAGGTGCTCTGCCCCAGTTCGGCGTTGGCAAGCGAGCATTGCGTCCAGCCACTGCCGGCGTTGTAGAACAACGACGTGCTGGTCGATACAGCCGACCAGCACCATTGCGTCTGCTGCTGCGGCTGCATGTTGAAGCTGAGATCTGCCATCTCATCCTCCTGTTATGTTGTGGTGTACATTGGAATCGGGGGCCGTTGTGATTCTGGTGTTACTCTCGACATCAAATATAAATGGTCATGATGCCTGGCACAATAGGAATGTTTGAAATAATGATGATGATCGGAATTGCCGATTTTTTTCAGCGGGACAGGTGGCGGGTGGTTGCCGTTTCGTCGGGATTTCATAGGAGGAATCCTGCCGGGATTACGTGCACACTATCTATTGCACTTTTATGCGAATTATGCGGCAGAATTTTCGCACGCAAAGGGTAATAATACGGAGGAAAGTGGAGACGGGCCGGAGCACGTGAATGCGGTCGTTCCGGCACATGATGCACGATAGTACCGGACCCGCGGAAGCCGGCCATGCGGCCCTATTCCCGCCACGCCCCACTCCCATTTTTGCCTTTTGCCTTTTGCCTTTTGAACTCCTCCTACCCCACGTCCGCGTAGAGTTTTGCACGGCGGGCGGCGGCGGCATGGGCGGCACGGATGGAGGCATGGCGCGGGAGCGACAGGTCGGGATCTTCCTCCACTACCGCGAATGCGGCCTCGCGTGCCTGGACGATCAGCGGGCCGTCGGCGACCAGATCGACATATTTGAATTCCGGCAGGCCGCTCTGGCGTGTGCCGACGATATCGCCAGGCCCGCGGAGTTCCAGGTCGATCTCGCTGATGCGGAAACCATCGTTCGTATCAACCATCGCCTGCAGGCGGCGGATCATCGCCTTGCGCTCGCGGCGTGCATCGTTCTGGGTCATGCCGGGAGCAAGATGATAGCGATAATGGTCCTTGGTGATGAGAATGCAGTACGACTGGTCGTTGCCCCGGCCGACGCGGCCCCGAAGTTGATGAAGCTGCGAGAGCCCGAAGCGCTCGGCATTCTCGATCACCATCACGCTGGCGTTGGGAATGTCGATCCCCACCTCGATCACCGTCGTCGCGATCAGCACATCGATCTTCCGGGCCAGAAAATCGCGCATCGTATCCTCCTTCTCGTACCAGAACATCTGTCCGTGTATCAGTCCGAGTCGGAGATCGGGGAAGACATGGCTCTTCAGAAATTCAAAGTGCTCGACGGCGGACTTCAACTCCAGCTTCTCGGATTTCTCCACCAGCGGGTAGACCACATAAGCCTGGCGTCCCTCCTTCACCTCGCTTCGTACGAACTCCCATACGCCATCGATCCTGCTCTCGAATCTGACGGCAGTGCGCACCGGCCTGCGGTTGGCGGGAAGCTCGTCGATCACCGAGACATCGAGATCGCCGTAGAGCGTCATCGTCAGAGTACGGGGGATCGGCGTGGCGGTCATGATCAGCGTATCCGGGCGTCGCCCCTTGTTCCGCAACGATGCCCGCTGCTCCACCCCGAAACGGTGCTGCTCGTCGATCACCACCAGTCCCAGATTGCAATACTCCACCTCGTCCTGAAAAAGCGCGTGTGTACCGACCACCACCTGCACCTCGCCATTGCGGATGGCATAGAGCCGCTCCTCGCGCATACGCTTCTTCAATCCCCCCACAAGCTGCGTAATCGTTACAGGGAGCCCTTCCAGCAGGCGCGTCAGCGTCTGCACATGCTGTTCGGCCAGGATTTCAGTTGGCGCCATGAATGCGCACTGATAGCCATTCTCCACAGCCATCAGCATCGCCAGCACCGCCACGATTGTCTTGCCCGATCCCACATCCCCCTGCAGCAGGCGGTTCATCGCATTCGGCGTCGCCATATCGTCCAGAATTTCCTTCAGCGCCCGCTTCTGGGCCCCCGTCAGCTCGAATCCCAGACGGTCCAGCAGTTGCCGGGCCAGCTCGCTCGAAGCATCGAAGGCGATCCCCGGCTCCTGCGTCCTGACGACCTCCCTGCGAACGGCCATGCCGAGTTCAAAGTAGAAGAGTTCCTCGAACTTCATCCTGCGCCGGGCGTGATCGAGCATCTCCTCGCTGTCGGGGAAATGAATCTGCTTCACGGCTTCGGCTATGGGCATCAGGTCGTACCGCCGGAGCACCTCCTCCGGCAACGTTTCCTCCAGTTCCCCGGCGCCGCACGTATCGAAGACATTGCGGATCAGCGTGCGCATCGATCGGGAGGTCAGCCCGACCGACTTCATCTTCGCCCCCTCGCGATACTGCGGAATGATGCGGCCGCTGTGGATCAACTGTTCCTCGTCGAGGTCGATGCGCTCCATCTCCGGATGCGTCCACTGAAGCGCACCATTGAAGAGCTCCGGCGGGCCGCTGATGGCGAGGATATCGTTCGGCTGGTAGGACCTGATGAACCACTGCGCCCCCTGGAAGAAGACCAGGCTGGCCTCTCCCGTTGCATCGCCGACGCGCATCACCAGGCGTTTCCGTCCCCGCCCGTACTCGAAGAGCTGCATCCGCTTCACCTCTACGATGGCGGTCACCTGATCGGGCGTCCCCTCCTCCCCCGCAAGCAGTATCCTGATCTGCCGCAGCGGAAGGATTGTCCTGCGGTCCAGATACCCGCGCGGCGCGAACAGGAGCAGATCACGCACGGTGAGAACGCCCTGCTCGGCGAGCGCCGTCGCGCGCGCCGGGCCGATCCCTTTCACGAACTGCAGCGGGAATACGGGAGTCCGGGCAGACTCGGCCGTCGTTTCAACGGTGGTATCCCCCTTCTTCTGTCGTCTGGTTCTCTCCTTCATCATGGGAAGATACGAATGGATGCGTGGAACCGGAGGCGCTTCCTGATGGCTGCCTGTTCGGCAGATTCAGCCGCAGCGCCCACGTGCGTTCCCCGTCACCCTTCACGCCCCCCTCGGCGACGGCGGAAGCCATCGACGACGCAGACAGCATCCCCTTCAATGACCAGCCACATCACCATCGCCCGCTCCGGCGGAGGCCGCAATGCGGCGACGGAATTCGATTTTGTCAGGCAGACCGGGCGGGAGCAGCGGCAAAGGTGCGACGGCCGGGAAATGGTCCGTGGTCGGCCGCCGATCATTCGTGGAGAAGGACGGCCGGTTACACCTATCCGTATGCAGCCAGCCCGCCAAACAACGCGGGCGCGATCCTGAGTGGACCGCGCCCGCATTCGTCTCGTCTATCGTGCTGCGTTAACGCACCACCACGAACGGAACCGAGCTCACGCCCCCCTTGTACAGGAGACGGCACTGATACCGTCCTGCGGGGAGGTCGCTCGTCACGAGCCATGCGGAGTTCACGCCCGCCGGCTTCACACCCTGATCGTGCGACGTCACCAGCTTGCCCAGCTCGTCGTAGATCCGCACCGTCACGTTCGTCGCATAGCGCAGCGTGTACTGCACCTCGGCAAGATCGGTCGCCGGGTTCGGGATGATCGACAGGACGCTCAGGTCGCCCTTCGTTCCATCCACCGACTGCACGTTCTTGCTGCTGGCGATGCCGACGGTCGCGGTGCCGCTGGCGGCGCAGCCCATGTGATCGATCACGGTCACGGAGTACTCGCCCGGCGCAAGGCCCGACAGATCCTCGGTCGTGGCGCCATTGCTCCACTGGAAGGTGTACGGCGCCATGCCGTCGCCGATCGACAGATTGATGGCACCATCCTTCGCATCAGGCGAGCTGGCATCAGTCACCACGAAGTTCAGGCTGATCTGCATGAATCCATCGACGAAGGTCACGCCATCGGTGATCTGGCAGCCGTTGGCGTCCGTCGCCGTCACCGTATACGTGCCGAAGCCCATCTCCGACAGCGACGGCTTGGTGGCTCCCTTGATCGGCTTGCCGTCCAGGTACCACTGGTAGGCATACGGCTCGCGGCCACCCGTCACTTCGACGCTCGCCGAGCCATTGGCGTAGCGGCAGGTGGGATACTCGGACGAGATGTCGATTGCGAGATTCGAACGATCGCCCACGACGAACTCGCGGCGCTCCACGCAGTTGTCCGGCGTGCGGACCACCACCCAGTACGTTCCGGGCGCCAGGTTCAGATTCTCCGGCTTATGGACGCCGTTGCTCCAGAAGTACTCATACTCCGCAGGCAGGCGCAGGATGATGGCACCATCCTCGGCATTGGGACAGGTTGCGTCCTTGATATCGTACTGATCGCCGATGAGCTCGCCGCACTTGGTCTGCTCGGACTGTACAAGCCGGATTTCATAATTGTTGCCCCCCGTCGCCACGTAGCCGTCAGCATCGCTTCCCCTCCTGTACTGCGTGACGTTGAAGTTGACGCGATCGCCATAGTTGAGGATCGTCCCCTTGTATCCGGGGCCGTACTCGACATACGGGCGCACGCCGAGCGTATAGATCTGGTCGGGACTGAGCTGCAGCCCCTCGATATAGGCACCCGGCCTGTCGATGCGGAGATACGTTTCCTCCACCCGCGTGATGCCATATCCCTTTCTGCCACCGCGCTCCCAGGCCGCATACAACTCCTCGCGGAGATCGATCGTGGCATAGACGCCGTAGTCGGCGGGATAGTCGAACCCGATGCGGATGTCCGCGGTGGCCAGCTCGGTTCCGCGGATCGCCACGGTGTTCCACGGATGCTTGCCCGGTCCGACGATGTTGAACGGATCATCGTTCCTGACGGTCACGTTCTTCCACGCAACATTGTTGTTCTCACGGGTATTGTAGTTCACATCCGTGCCTTCGGTCTGTGCCATCGGATCGCTCGTGGAGACCAGCCTGGCAAGGAGGCAGAAGTGATAGGAATCATTCGGATAGTCCGCGGGATTCGGGGCATGCCACGGGATCTCCGCCACCCATGATTCGCCCGGCTGCAGCGGCGGCACCCAGAGCGCCACGCTCGGATTGGTGATCTCATCGCCGCGCTTCGGCGTCTGCGGCGGAGTATTGGTCCAGTCGTTCGGCCAGTACCAGTTGGAGGCCTGCGCCTTGCTCCAGTAGACGCGCAGACGAACCTCCTGCGCCACCGTGGCAAGACAGCCCTTGTTGCGCACGCGGACGTACACGTAGTTGTTCCCCACCGTCTTGTATTCGGCGTTCTCATGGCGGTTCGGATCGTTCTCCAGGCTGTAGTGTCCTCCCACCTGAACGTCCTGATTCTGCCGCACCCAGATCTCCGGGCTCTGGTAGTAGAGTCCGGTGGTGAGATTGGGCTCGTCGCCGACATCGGCGTCGTTGTCCTTGATATAGAGGTCCTTCGCCGGATAGTTGCCGGTGCAATTGCAGAGATAGTTCTGGTACAGGTCATCGACGTAGGCATGCCAGAGCCAGAAGATGGCGGCCGCCGGCGAATTCCCTGCGTTCATGATCCCGCCGATGGCGCCGTGTACGGGATTGTGCTCCCACTCAAGATCGGATGCGAAGTTGTCGAACGCCGTACCGTAGGAGGTGAACCATCCGCCGCCCATGCAGAACCGCTGGATCGATCCGGCGGAATAGTTGCACACGGTGCTGGAATTGAGGAACCGGCTGAAGTTGTAGGTGCCGACGTTGTTCGGGTTCTGATTGCTGATGGACCCGCCGACAACGGCGTTGCCCGGCGAGATCAGTCCGTTGAAGAACTCATCCGGAACCGGCGTGGTGGGGTCCCACTTCGGCAGCGGGACGAACTTCGGTCCGTCGGGCTGCGTCATCAGCCACGCTTCGAGCCCCTCAAGGTACTGACGGTGCCACGTGGCGAATGTCCCGGTCTTGCAGTGAACGCCCACCGGCAACGGAGCAATCACATTGACGTGCTGCTGGATGGGATTGGATGGATGTGTCGTCAGATACTGGATGATCAACTGGCGGAGGCGATGACGTTCACCGCCGGAACCGCCGGAGAAGGTGTAGATGTCCTTCCTGCGGAACTGCGCCTCAAGATCGAATGTGCCGACAACACCGATGATAAGCGCCAGCATCAGTGTAGCAACTACGTTTCGTTGTTTCATGGTGCGATTGGGTTGGATGTGGATGAAGGCATGAACACCCGTACTTCGCACAGAGGGGACTGCATGCCCCAATGCCGGATCTCCATGCACTAATGGAACTACGATCGCTCGGAATGAATGCGCGGCATACGGGCACGGCATCCCATGCGGCTCATGGATCACCGTGCACCACCTGGCACCCATTCATTATTCCGGCCGCCGGAGCGGCCGCTCTTCCGGATTCGGTCGGCCCGGCTCACGCGGTGATGGCGTTCATACCGGGGTCGATTGTGGTACGGCCAACGAGGGAATAGATATGGTTGCCCCGTCACCGGCACACACCGGCGACGTGCGATTGGAGATCGCCCGCTGGAACTGTCGGGGCTCCAAATGTTTCGGCCAAACTTATTTCCTGTATATCTGCCCTGCCAGTACATCTTTGTGTACCCTTCATACCCATTTGGGTATGCGAGTACTACAGCCGGCGCAGTCCGCCCCCCTGCAATGGCAGGGCTCTGCCACAACCCAGGCATGTTCGACTACATCGCCTTCACGCAACCTTGCGCTGCCGACGTTTCGCCCGATGTTCCGAGCGCTGCGCGAACCCTGCCACACATATCCGGGGGAACCCCCGCGCAACCTTCCCCGCCCTCGCCTGCCCGCCGAGGACACCCCCGACAGGCATTTCCTCCGGTATTCCCGCGCCATCCTGCCGCTGTCACACATCGAAAAATCTGTGAATGCACGGCTCGCTATATTTCGGTGCCGGCGGCTTCCGGCCGGAAGCCCCTCAACAACATTGTCGATCTCAATCCCTGACTGCCATGCAGACACCTGAAACCTCCTCGGCTCCTCTTCGCGAACGTATGGAGCAGTATGTGCTCGGACTTCAGAACACCATTACCGAGGCACTGGAGGCAATCGACGGCAGGGCACGATTCGAGGAGGATCTGTGGGAGCGTCGGGGAGGAGGGGGCGGCATCACGCGGGTCATCTCCGGGGGCAGGATCTTTGAAAAAGGAGGGGTGAATACATCCTCGGTCCACGGCAGACTCCCGGAGAAGCTCGCGGAGAAAATGGGAGTGGCGCAGGCCAATTTCTTTGCGACCGGCATCTCGCTGGTGCTGCATCCGGCATCGCCGCGCATCCCGACCGTTCATGCGAACTTCCGCTACTTCGAGCAGGCGACCGGCGACGCATGGTTCGGCGGCGGCGCCGATCTCACCCCCTACATCGCCGACGAGTGGGATGGGCACCATTTTCACAGCACGCTGAAGAAGGCATGCGACCCGTTCGGCGAGGATGTCTATCCGAAGTTCAAGAAGTGGTGCGATGAATATTTCTACATCAGGCACCGCAACGAGGCCCGCGGCATCGGCGGATTATTCTACGATTATCTACGCGGTACGCCCGAGGAACTGGAACGGTGGTTTCAGTTCCAGCAGTCGGTCGGCGATGCATTTCTCCCGGCCTACCTGCCGGTGGTGGAGCGCCATGCAGGGGAGACGTTCACGCCGTGGGAGAAGAAATTCCAACTTCTGCGCCGCGGCCGCTACGTCGAATTCAACCTCGTCTATGACCGGGGCACACTCTTCGGACTTGAAACGCAGGGACGTATAGAGAGCATCCTGATGAGCCTTCCACCGGTCGTCAACTTCGACTACTGCGCCCCGATGGGAACCACGGAGTCCGAGCGCGAGCTCATGAACTGGCTCATAGAACCACGGGAGTGGGCGTAAGGCAAAAGGCGTAAGGCAAAAGGCGTAAGGCAAAAGGCGTAAGGCAAAAGGCGTAAGGCAAAAGGCGTAAGGCAAAAGGCGTAAGGCAAAAGGCGTAAGGCAAAAGGCGTAAGGCAAAAGGCAAAAGGCAAAAGGCAAAAGGCAAAAGGCAAAAGGCAAAAGGCAAAAGGCAAAAGGCAAAAGGCAAAAGGCAAAAGGCAAAAGGCAAAAGGCAAAAGGCAAAAGGCAAAAGGCAAA